>MDTB01169641.1_pt1 | contig 33162 bp, 32 predicted proteins | sample 811161 | NCBI WGS metagenome assembly MDTB01 (sample SAMN05326650, study PRJNA326480) | marine metagenome | isolation source: seawater | place: Mediterranean Sea | collected 2009 | reverse complement strand
CTGAAATCATAATGATTCCAACTAGCGCACCAAGAATCGAACGATTCATAGTTAACTCCTTTTTCTCGGTTATCTTCATATATTAATATATTAACTCAGAATACACGCGAGTATCCTAGCGAAAGTTCAGCCATTTAAATCAAAAAAACAAACGATAATTCAATATCTTTTTAACATTAGTTATGTTAAAACTCAATTGAAAACTATATATTTACTTGATAAATGAAGTATATAGTTACAGGTGGTGCAGGTTTTATAGGAAGTAATTTAGTTGATAGTTTGGTGGAAAGTAATCATGAGGTGCACATAATAGATAATTTTTCAACTGGAAAAATTGATAATTGTAACAGTAAAGCAATCATTCATAATCATGATATATCTGATGAAAAAAACTTAAAGAGCTTAAAAGAAATTTTTTCTGACTCAGATACAGTGTTTCATTGTGCGGCAAGTGCAAGAGTTCAGCCATCAATTTTAAACCCAATAAAATTTGAAAAAAATAATACTATGGGGTTAATCAATTCACTTAAATGTTCGGTTGATTCAAATGTTAGAAGGTTTGTTTATAGTGCTTCATCCTCTGCTTATGGACCTACAGATAAACTTCCTTCAAAAGAAACTGATAATGTAAATCCAATTTCTCCTTATGCAGCTCAGAAGTATTATGGTGAGGTTGTATGTAAAATGTTTTCAGAAGTTTACAGTATTGAAACAATATCTTTAAGATATTTTAATGTTTATGGAGAGAAGCAAAACCTTGGTGGCGCTTATGCAACTGTAATTGGTATTTTTTTAAACCAATTTAAAAATAATCAACCACTGACAATAAATGGCAACGGTGAACAGCTTAGAGATTTTACATATGTTGGTGATGTGGTAAGAGCAAATATACTTGCTTCTAAATCCAAAAAAGTTGGTAATGGTGAGGTTATAAATATAGGAAAAGGAAGAAATATATCTATTAATTCTGTAGCGAATATCATTGGAAAGTCCTTTAAATATATGCCTGCAGTAAAAGAGCCATTTGCTAATTTGGCATCTATTGAAAAAGCAAAAATTTTTTTGGATTGGGAGCCTGAAATAGAGTTGGAAGATTGGCTTAAAAATTATTTATCATCAAAGGATTTACAAACCTAACTATTTTACCTTAATCATTAAAATATAATTAATTAATTTATAGGCGCATGGATTTTTTAGAAAAAATGACAATTTTTGATAGATATTAAAAGATATAAGTTAATCCAGCTGACAAACCCTTTTTTGCCTTCATATTTATTGTTTCTACTCTAAGATGAAGGTTATTGTTAATTATTACTGTTAAGCTAATTTTACAATTAATTTTGAATATGAATTTTATTTATTTAGTTTACATTTTAGAAAAAAAATTCTTTAATGAAATTTTTAGACCTACAAACTCAACAGAAGCGCATAAGAAAGCCTATTGAAAAAAGGATTAATAATATTCTTGATCATGGAGCTTATATAATGGGACCTGAAGTATTCGAGTTAGAAGAAAAACTTGCCAATTATTGTGGAGTTAAACATGCTCTTTCGTGCTCATCAGGAACTGATGCTTTGCTAATTCCTTTAATGGCTTGGGGGGGAGGTCCTGGTGATGCGGTATTTACTACTCCTTTCACTTATGTAGCTACTGCAGAAGTTATATCTATTTTGGGTGCAACACCTATTTTTGTTGATGTATATGAATCCACTTTTAATATTGATTGTGAAAAACTAGAAATTGCAATAAAGAAAGTTTTAAAAGATGGGAAGCTAAATCCTAAAGCAATTATTCCAGTTGACTTATTTGGTCTTCCAGCTAGATATCGTTTAATTGATAAAATTGCTAAAAAATATAATTTAAAAATTATTGAAGATGCGGCTCAAAGCTTTGGTGCGTCTATACGAGATAAAAAGGTTGGATCGTTTGGCGATGTTGCTGCAACATCTTTTTATCCAGCAAAACCACTAGGTTGCTATGGTGACGGTGGAGCAATATTTACTAATGACGACGATTTAGCTGAAGAATGTAAGGCAATTCGAATTCATGGAACTAAAAAAGATAAATATAATAGTGAGATGATTGGTTTGAATGGTAGGCTTGACAGTGTGCAAGCAGCAGTTTTATTGGAGAAGTTAACCATTTTTGATGAAGAATTAAAAATGAGAAATGAAATAGATTTCTATTATCGAAAGCAGTTAAATAATGTACAACATTATCCTAAAGGCTATAAATCAGCTCATGCTTTATTTTCCATTACGTTAGGCTCCAATCAAAAAAGAAATGATTTAGTTGATAGGTTAAGTGCCGCAAATATACCAGCTGTTGTATATTATAAATATCCAATTCATTTAATGAAAGGATTCAAATACTTAGGTTATCAGGCAGGAGATTTTCCTGTTTCAGAACGGCTTTCAAAAACTATACTGAGCCTACCCATGCATCCATATTTAGAATTCAAAGAAATTGACTTTCTTGTTTCAACGATAAAAAGTAAATAAAATGCTTTTTAACTCTATAGAGTTTTCAATTTTTCTTCCAACAGTTTTCTTTATTTATTGGTTTCTTTTAAGATCAGAAGTTCGAAGTCAAAATATTTTATTATTGATAAAAATAACTTTAATGACCCTGTTCATTATACTTCCAGAGTTGGAGAGATAATCATTGATGAAGTTTTCACAGAGTCTTTTGTTATTGGAAGACTTAACAATAGTGAAAAGTTTTTACAATTAGGGTATGAATAATGAATGATTTTATATCAATAGTTATTCTTCAATTTAACAATTCTCACTATACCATTGCATTACTTAATAGTCTGGAAAAAATCAAAAATAAATCAAATGTGATAATTGAAAATTATTCAAATCATTTTCTTTTGAAAATTGTAAGGATGTAATATTGTTTTTATTTTTTGTAAAGGTTATTCCAAACAAAATGTAATTATCAGTTGAAATTATTTCTGTAAAATTTTCATGTGGCTTATTCTGGTTTTTATCTTGATATGGAATATATACCTTTGCAAAAGCATATCTTCCAATAATATTAAAATTTTTAAAAAAAGACTCCAAACCAACATTATATAAAAATTTTCGATTTGAGTTTGGATGAATAAAAGAATTTCCAATCGTTAATCCTTTATTTGACCATCCGAAATTATATACTCCATGATAATAATATGAATCTACTCCAGGTGGATGTTGGTTTCCACTTTGGTTTCTTGTATCAACAAATTCAAAATTCATATTTAACTTTTTTGAAGAAAAATTCATTCCCAGAAGTCCGTCACCAAAGTTCATAGTTTTGACACCGCTTTTATCATCAAAGTAATGTTCAAAATAAATCTGAGCATTTTCCCTTTCAAAAAAAATTGTAAACGCACCAAGCCCATTACCAGCTTTATATACTTGATCTTGTACGGGTTGAGATTCTCCTCCAGATCTTGCAAAAAAAACGTTAATGTAGTTATCAAAAGATGTAGGTATTTTGTCATTATTTGAATCGTATCCACCATATTGTACAGCATGTTGAATTGAAAATCCTAAGTTTGATTCATTGAATTGTTTTTTTAATAGTAAAGATTTATAATGCAAGTATGGCCCACCTGCATATCCATCTTGTTTAGGAAATTTTCCATGAAAGAGTTCAGCTTTATAATCAAAAATATCAAAAAAGTTATACCAATTAGAATTAATAGATAGTCCCATAATTTTTTTAGAATTGTTAGAAAATACCATTGAACCAGATGAAAACTTATTATTGGCATACAATTTTTCTGAGTCGAACGAACCAATTTTCAATCTAACTTTTTTAAAATTTATCAAATTAGAAAACTCAAATATTTCAAGATTATTTTTATCTAGACTCCATAATATTTTCATATTTATCCATCTTATATCATTTGGTTTAATAAGATGAGTGAACTGAATATTATTATTTATAATGTTATTATATTGTCCATTTTTATTTTTGTGGAGAAAATGTAAGTTATTATTATTGGAAAAAAAATTGATTTGCATTTGGTTGTTTGATTGAGGGAAAACATAGCTTAGCAAAAGCAATATTATTAATTTATTAAAAACAAATTTAATGGCCATCACTTAAATTAATATTTAATCTGACCAAAATAAAACATATACTTTAACATAAAGTTTTGAAGTTTATTATATCAAAGAATTATATGCTTAAATTAAGTTTAAAGGTTAATTTTTGATTGCAAATATATGTCAAATATAAATAAACCAAACTTTTTCATTGTTGGCGCAGCAAAGTCTGGCACAACTTCTATTTACAATATTTTAGAAAACCATCCAGAAATTTTTATGTGTCCAATCAAAGAACCCCACCATTTTTCTAAAGACATTAAAATTTCAAACTTTAACGACAGTTATAAAAAAAGAAATATATTTGATATTGACGAATATCTTTCAAGTGAAAATTTAGAACATAAACATATTGCATATATAAACGACTTTAGTAAATACATTCAGTTATTTCGAAATGTTACCAATCAGAAAATAATTGGTGAAGTTAGCAATGGATATCTTTATAGTGAATTGGCTGCAAGAGAAATTTTTAAATTTAATCCAACAGCAAAAATTATCATCATTTTAAGAGAGCCGGTAGATAGATGTTTTTCGCACTGGCTCATGGACTATAGAATTGGCCTTTCAAGAAGTAATTCATGTATAGATGATATAATGTATGATTATAATTTAAATGATAAAATTTGGGGTGGTTTATCCCATACATATATTCAAATTGGATTATATTATGATCAGGTAAAAAGATATGTTGATATTTTTCCTAAAGAAAATTTAAAGATACTTTTTTTCAAAGACTTAAAAAATAATCCAAATAAATTTGAAAAAGAAATATTAAACTTTTTGAATTTGGAAAGTAGTAAAAATGAAAAAAAAATTGAAAAAAAATTCAATCAAGCTAGAGTTCCGAAGTACAGATTTTCATCCTTAGTATATAATTATTTTATATCACGACCTCATTTGAAAAAAGTTATTCATCCTTCTTTAGCAAAAAAATTTAAAAACTTGCTTTTTACTCCCAACTTTGAAAAAAAGAACTATTTAACTTCTTCAGATAAGAATGAAATTCAAAAATTTTTTATTGAAGATATAAATAATTTAGAAAATCTTCTTGAAGTTAACTTGAGTGATTGGAAAAAGCTATAAATGGTTAAAAAAAGTATTTTTTTATATAGATTAATGTATTACCATTCCTAGTGTATGGAAAACTCGTTTAAAATAGGAATTGTCGGACAAGGCTTTGTTGGAAACGCCTTAAAAGAAGGTATCAAAGACTGCTATGAAAATGTACTGACTTTTGATAAAGATGTTAGTAAGTGTAACACTCCTAATCTAGATTTTCTTAATCTTAATTCAGACATCATTTTTGTTTGTGTCCCCACTCCAATGCAGAATGACGGATCTTGTTACACTGGTATTGTTGAAGATGTAATTAGTGAGATTAATCATTTAAATAAAGATTTAACTAGTTCAAAAAAAATAGTTGTAATCAAGTCTACTATCCCACCAGGAACGACTGAAAAGATAAATTTATTTAATAAAAACATAGAGGTAATGTTTAATCCTGAATTTCTGACTGAAGCTAACGCAATAAATGATTTTAAGAATCAGGATAGAATTATTTTAGGTGGTACTAATTATGCTAATGAAATTCTTGAAAAATTGTACAGTAACATTTTTAAAGATGTACCTATCATTAAAACAAATTCTACAACAGCTGAGATGGTTAAATATGTAACAAATAGTTTTTTAGCAACTAAAGTCAGTTTTGCAAATGAGATGTATCAAATCTGCTCTCAGATTGATATTGATTATGATGAAGTTCTAAAAATAAGTATTCATGATAAAAGACTTGGTGTTTCACATTGGCAAGTACCAGGACCTGACAAAAAGTACGGCTTTGGTGGCAGTTGTTTTCCTAAAGATGTGCAAGCCCTAATTCAATTTTCATCTTCCTTAAATCTCGATTTAGACTTATTAAAAAGTGTTTGGAAATCAAACTTGAAGTCAAGGCCTGAGAAAGATTGGATGGAATTAGAAGGAAGGGCTGTTTTAAAGCAGGATAAACAAAATTGAAAGGAATAATTTTAGCAGGTGGTTCAGGAACTAGATTGTATCCAATTACAAAAGGAATTTCGAAGCAAATGATACCAATCTATGATAAGCCAATGATATACTATCCACTATCAACCCTTATTTCTGCTGGCATTAAAGAAATTTTAGTCATTTCAACCCCAAGAGATTTACCAGTATTTAAACAGCTTTTAGGAGATGGAAGTAAATTAGGTTTATCTTTTTCTTACAAAGAACAACCTAAGCCAGAAGGTCTTGCACAAGCTTTTATTTTAGGAAAAGATTTTATTAAAAATGATGATGTATGTCTAATCTTGGGGGATAATATTTTTTATGGATCAGATTTAAAAGAATCAATTAATAAAGCTTTTAAGAGAGTTAAAGAATTAAAAAAAGCTGGAATTTTTGGTTATCATGTTCAGGATCCAGAAAGATATGGTGTAGCAGAAATTGACAAAAATAATAACGTTGTCAGTTTGGAAGAAAAACCAAAGTTTCCAAAATCAAACTATGCTGTCATCGGTTTATATTGTTACCCAAATGATGTTGTACAAAAAGTAAAAAATATTACTCCTTCAAAGAGAGGAGAGCTCGAGATTACGTCTTTAAATAATCATTACTTGAATGACAAAAGACTTACAATGGAAATATTAGAAAATGAAAAAATTCATTGGATTGATACAGGAACCCAAAAGACTTTAATCGAAGCCTCTAGCTTAGTTTATACAATTGAAAGCAGAATAAATAAAAAAATTGGGTGTATTGAAGAGCAATCTTATTTAGCTGGTAATATTTCATCTAAAGAACTCAAAGAACTATTGAAGGATTATGGTGACAATGAATATGCAAAATATTTAAAGAGGTTATAGTTTTATGAAATTTTGTAATACAAATCTCCATGGATTAATAAAAATAAAACCCTCTTATTTTGAAGATGATAGAGGATATTTTGTTGAGTCCTTTAATCATAAAAAATTAGAGGAATACCTTAATTCTCAAGTCAATTTTTGTCAAGATAATGAATCTATGAGCAATAAAAATGTGTTAAGAGGCTTACATTTTCAAATTGATCCTTTTGCCCAAAGCAAATTGATAAGAGTAATTCGAGGTTCTGTTTTAGATGTTGTTGTTGATTTAAGAAATAATTCACCTACTTTTGGTATGCATCAATCTTTTTTAATATCAGACAAAAATTGTTATCAATTATTCATTCCTAAAGGTTTCGCCCACGGATTTCTATCTTTAGAAGACAACACTATTTTTTCATATAAAGTTGACAATTATTATAATTTCGAAAGTGAAAGTGGAATTCGTTATGATGATCCAACTTTGGCAGTTGAATGGGGAGTTGAAAAGAATCAATTAATTATTTCAGATAAAGATAGTGCTTTACCAAATTTCAAACTTAAGAAAAATTATTTTCAATATACAAAATAGGAGTTAACAGTGAAAAAAATTATTATAACGGGTGGTGCCGGATTCATCGGATCAAATTTTATTGAGTTCATCATTAATAAATATCAAGATTATAAAATTATAAATATTGATAATATGACATATGCCGGTAAAATGGAGAATATGAAAAGTTTTTACAATAATCCTAGGCATAAGTTTATTGAGGCTGATATTTCGGATAATAAAACCTTAGAAAATATATTTAATGAAAATGACATAAGTGGAGTAATCCATTTTGCTGCAGAGTCTCATGTTGATAATTCAATTGAAAATCCTGACTTATTTATCAAAACTAATATAAATGGAACATTTAATTTGCTTCATAATTGTTATAAAAAATGGATGAATAAACCTTTTGAATATAAAAACAATTCAGAAAAATTAATATTTTTGCACATATCAACTGATGAAGTTTATGGAAGCTTAGGATCAGAAGGTTTATTTTCAGAAAAATCTCCTTATGCACCAAATTCTCCTTATTCAGCATCAAAGGCAGCCAGCGATATGATTGTTAGGAGCTATTTTGAGACTTACGGATTAAATACTATCATTACAAACTGTTCGAATAATTTTGGTCCTAATCAAGATAGCGAGAAATTAATTCCTAAAATTATTTTAAATGCATTACGTGGGGAAAATATTCCTATTTATGGTGATGGCTTAAATGTTAGAGACTGGCTTTATGTAACAGATCATTGCTCTGCGATTGATAGAGTATACCATAAAGGTAAATATGGTCAAACATATAATATTGGTGGAAATACAGAAAAAACTAATTTAGAAATTGTTAACCATATTTGTTCCATTCTAGATGAAAAAAAACCCAAAAATGAATCATATAAAGAATTAACCACCTTTGTTGAAGATAGACCAGGACATGATAAAAGATATGCTGTTGATTCATCAAAAATAGAAAATGATTTATCTTGGACAAGGAAAGAAAATTTTGATTCAGCAATTATCAAAACAATTGATTGGTATTTAGAAAAAGAAGATGAGTAATAGAGGAAATTTTTTTACGAATTTTACTAATCTTCAACTAAATGTATTTTCAAATAGTTTCAACACTTTAATTCTTAAAACATTAGGTATTTTTTTGGGTTACTTGGTTGTTTTAATGCTTTCTAAAAATTTTGGTGCGCAAGGAGTCGGCTTTTATAATTTTACATTAGCCACAATCTCAACATTAAGTATTTTTTGTATCTTAGGTTTAGACATAGCAGTTCTAAGATATGTTGGAGAGCTAAATAATAAAAATAGTTATAATCAGCTTTTTGCTTTATTTATTAATGTTGTACAGATTTTAATACCAGCATCACTTGTTTTAGGAGCCGTTCTTTATTTTTCTTCAGATTTTATTTCATTGAACATTTTAAATGATAATTCATATAGTTTAATACTGAAATTAATAGCAATATCAATACCTTTTTTATCATTTCAGTTAGTAGGAATAGAATTTATTAGAGGACTAAAAAAAATTCGGATTTCCGAACTAACAAGATCTGTTATCAGACCATTAATTGGTATTATTGTAATTTTCTCTTTATTGCGAATTGCTAATGATAATTTGATTCCAGTTTATTCAATTATTACAGCAATAATTTGTTCATCAATTTTTACATTCATTTATATTATTAATAAACTAAAAAAAATAAAAAATCCTCTTTCAAATACAAGCATATCCAAAAAAAACCTTCTTAAAACTTCAACACCACTGATGTTTACATCAGTATTCGGATCATTGAATACATTTATACCACTTTTTTTAACAGAAATATATATGAATACCCAAATGGTTGGTGTTTATAGCTTATCAGTAAGGTTATCATTAATTGTCTCTATTATGATTGTATCAATTCATACAGCTGTAGCACCTGATTTTTCTCAATTATTTTGGTCACGTAAAATGGATGAACTTAAAAGCTTAGTAAATTTTACTACAAGATTAAATTTAATATTTTCTTTGATACCATTTATATTAATATGTTTATTTAATGAACAGATTTTAAATTTATTCTCCAGTGAATTCATTGTGGGAAAAAATGTTCTAATAATACTTTCATTATCTCAGCTCATTAATTCAATTTGTGGCCCTGCAGGACTTTTATTAAATATGACCGGACATGAAAAAATATCTAGAAACATAATCTTTTTTTCCTTTATAATTACACTTATTGGAGGTTTAATTTTAATACCGGTTTATGGAATAGAGGGTGCTGCAATTAGTCAATTTATTGCAATTTCATTTTTAAGAATTATGAATGTAATCTTTGTGCGAACTAAACTCAAAATTAACGTTTTATCGTCCTTAAAACCATGGTAAAAAATCATCAAGTTTTTGTTCTTCATCAATTTGGCAATAGAAAGCATTACCAGGCTTTAGAACATCTTTTAGAAAAAAATAACGTTAAATTTATTTTTCGAGGATTAGACATTCATAAAAATTTTATTAAAGGTATATACTATTTTGATCTAAAAATTTTCAAGAAATGTTTTGATACAATTATTTCATTATTTTATCTATTATTCGCAAAAAATCATAAGGTCATACTAGGCGTTAGACCATTTAGTATTAATTTACTACCATTGAGAATTATATTAAGAAATCATAAAATATATTATCATACATCATACCCAAAATGGGAAAAAGTTGAAGACAATGATTCCATAAAAAAATCTTATTTAAAGATGCTTTGGCTAACTTTTATCAATAATTGTCAGCATATTTTTGTTGCTAATAATTATATAAAAAATTTAATTAATAAAGAGTATGAAATATCAAAATCAAAAATTTCGGTTGTTTATCATTCTTTTGACGATAAAATCTTTAATATAAATAATAGTCCAATTGATGAATCGGATTTTTTAAAATTTATTTTCGTTGGAAGAATTACTGAATCTAAAGGAATAAAAAAAATTCTGAAGATTTTCCAGAACAGTAAAGTTAATTCAAGAATAACTATAGTCGGAAAGGGTGATTTAGCTGATGAAGTTTATAATATCTCATTAAGCTGTAAGAACATTTATTATCATGGTTTTGAAAAAGATCAAAATAAACTTTCTAATTTATTACGTAATTCCAATTATTTACTTGCACCCTCCATAAAACAAAAAGTTTGGGAAGAGCTATTTGGCATTAATATAATTGAAGCAATGGCATGTGGCGTTGTTCCAATAGCATCAAATCACATAGGTCCTAATGAAATTATTGAAAATAATACTGATGGATTATTGTTTAATGAAGATAGCTTTGAGAGCGAATTTTATAAATTTTTTAATAAAGTTAATGAAAAAACTTATGAAGAAATGAAGAAGAGAGCGGTCTTAAAATCACAAAAGTTTACAATTAATAATATTTCAAAAAAATGGTTAAAAATTTTAGAGAAATGAAAACAAGAATTACAATAATAATTTTGAATTATAATAATTATAATGACACCATTGAATGTTTTGAAAGTATAGATAACTCTAATGCTGATTCTTATGATATTATCATTGTTGATAATAAATCCACTGATAATTCTTACACTAAATTATTTGAATATTTTACAAATAAAAAAAATAGTTTTTATGAAGTTAATTCATTGAACCCTAAAGAAAAAATTTTTGAAACTCATAATTTTAATAGAAAAATAATTTTATTAGAAACTGATTATAATGGTGGATACGCATACGGGAATAATCAAGGAATAAAAAGATCTAACTCAATGAAGTCAGATTTCGTTTTAATTCTTAATAATGATACAATAGTAACCAAAAACTTTCTAAGCCCATTAGTAAATACAGCGCAGCATAATAATGCAGGAATAATTGGAAGTAAAATTAATTATTTTTCTAATCAGGATACTATTTGGTTTAACGGAGGAAGTATTAATAGCTTTACTTCCGAAGTAAAACATTTTGATTTTAATAAAGTGAAATATGAATCTTCGGACATTAAAACAGTTTCTTTTATAACAGGTTGTATATGGCTAGTTCCTAAAAAAATTTTTAAAGAAATTGGATTACTTGACGAAGAGTATTTTATGTATTTTGAAGATGTTGATTTTTGTTGGAGGGTAGCAAGTAATGGATACAAGCTTTTAGTTTGCACTGATTCATTGATTTATCACAAAAAAAATCCTAATAAAACAAACAATTTCAATTTACCCCCATCTATTTATTATTTGAGACTCAAGAATAAAATTAAGTTTGTGAATAAAAACTTTAAGATAATAAATAAACTATCTTCATATTTTTATACATTATTAAGACCATTAATGGTTTTTATGTTAAAAGGAAGATTAGATTTAGTTATAAAGCATATATATTTTTATTTTAAAATAGTTTTTAATTATGATAGTAAATAAACCATTTCATTTATCGATAAATTTTTTATTTCTATTTATTTCTTTTCTTATAATAACAAAATTTTTTTTTAGCTCAATTTTAGGTAATATTTTCTCCCTAGCTAATGCTTTGTTTTTAGTATTTTCATTAATCACGTTAATTTTTTATATCATTAAAATCAAAAAATTTAATTTTGAAATTTCTTATTTAATATGTCTTTCAATATTTGTACCTATATTTTCGTCTTTAGTTGCATATATCAATTTCGATCAACCTATTATTTATGGTATTCTCGCACTTAGACAATGGTTTATGATTGGTTTTTTAGTCTATCTTTACGAAAGTATTCTAAGTAGAAAATTTGAAATAGAATTAATTGAAAAAGTTTTTTTAGGATTAGCTTTTTTTTCATTAATATTTAATTCTTTTATTTTTTTTACTTCTAATGCTTCTGAGTTTACGGAAGGTACTAGCACATTTTACTCTGAAACAAAGGGATTACGTGTCAGGTATCCTTTTACCTTTATCACTTTTGGGATAATATATTATTTTATCAAAATTAATCAATCGTTAAATTGGAAAAATTTCCTAATTTTCCTGACTTTTTTACTTTATTCAATCTTTATTATCAAAAGCAGGATGTACTTTTTAATACTATTCTTTATTCTGCTTTTGATAGTTTTTAATATGTCAAATAAATTAGCAATTGTTAAAAAAATTGTTTTTAGCATTGTATTATTATTTTTCATATACGCTGGAGCAATTGTACTAAATCCAGAATTTATTAGTAGTTTTTTTCAGCTCTATAATGAAATGTTTGTTGTTTTAAGCGGAGATTTATCATCTGATGCATCAAGTAACGCTAGAATTTTTCAACTTTTTAAAGTTTTCAATTTTTTTAGCACAAACCCTTCTGCAATTTTTTATGGCTCAGGTACTCTTAGTTCCCAATGGAAAGATGGATTTGAAGGTTTTTTTGGGTATTTATATCCAACCGATATTGGATTATTAGGAGGTATTTTTCAATATGGTATTCTTGGATTAATTTTTATGTGGTTAATTCCTATAAAACTAATTTATAAAAAAATTAATTATTTGAATGAAAGAAGTATTTTTGAATCTTCATTAAAATATTTTTTTCTTTTTACTGTTTTAAGAGGTATTTACAATGGAAATTCTTTTTTTAGAATAGATGAGTATTTAATTAGTTTTATCATTATTTTAGCCATATCAAAATTTAACCTTAAATAAATTGCAAAATAATTTACCAAACTTTTTTGTTGTTGGTTCTCCTAAATGTGGTACAACATCTGTTTATCATTATCTTTCTAAACATCAAGATATATTTCTTCCATCTAAAAAAGAATTAAATTTTTTTTCTAGCGAAGAAATAATTCGTCAAAACTTATATTATGATTCGTTTATGGTTGATGATTTTAACCATTATAAAGATCTTTACAAAAACAGTCACAATTTTTGCGCAAAGGGGGATTTCAGCGTATCATATTTATTTTATAAAGATGTACCTAAAAAAATTAAAGATTGTGTGCCAGATGCTAAGATAATTATTTTTTTAAGGAATCCTTTAGATAGGTCTTATTCACATTATTTAATGGACTTCAGGTTAGGATATATAAATAATTCAATAGAACAAATAATTAAAAATCCAAAAAAATTTAATACTTATTATCAACAGATTATTGAATTAAGCATGTATTTTAATCAAGTAAAAAGATATAAAGATCTTTTTGGAGATAATGTTAAAATAATCTTATTTGAACAATTAAAAAATGATACTGCTTCTACAATAAATAGTATACTAGATTTCATTAATGTTGATAAAAATGTTGATTTAATTACAGATATAAAGCATAATTCTTTTAAAATGCCTAAAAATAATTTGGTAAAAAAAATTTATAATAATAAAAAAATAAGAACATTTTTTTCAAAATTAACACCCAAAATTTTTAAAAAAGCGATCTTCTCAATCTTCTTTACTTATGATAAACCAAAACTAACTGTTTCTACAAAAAACTATTTATCTAATCTTTTCCATGATGATATCAAAAGTTTAGAAAAATTGATAAATGAAGATTTATCTGATTGGTATAAATATTAAGTATGTCAAATTTAATTAAAGTAGCTATTGTCGAACCTATAGGTGCTCATGGCGGTAATGATACAATGAATTATTGGTTACTAAAAATGTTAAGTCATTCTAGAAGGATGAAAGGTGTTTTGTATACCTCAAGTTTTAATATTAACAAAAAAAATGACTTCGACATCAGATTATTTTTTAATGGGTCTTTCGGAAAATCACATAAATTCTTTCGTTTATTTAGATACCAATATGGAATAATAAAATCATTGCTACATGCCAAAAAAAATAATTGTAGTATTACGCATTTTCACATCTATCATTTTAATATTTTAGAATTATTAAATATAATTTTTGCCAAAGTTTTTAATTTTAAAATTGTGTTTACTGTCCATGATGTAGAGAGTTTAGATAAAATTTCTAATAAATTATTTTTTGATTTTAAATCCATTTTTTTCAATTTGGGTGATAGAATAGTTTTTCACTCTAAATTTGCGAAAAAGATTTTTTTAAAAAATCTATCAAAAAAAAATCCAATGATTCATGATAAATGTTATTTGATTCCTCTTGTAGATATGGTTCATGAGCCATATAATAATATTAGTAAATCTCAGGCTTGCAAAAAATTAGATTTACCCATCAATAAAAAGATCATCCTTTTTTTTGGTCAAATAAAAAAATCGAAAGGACTAGATGTACTTTTAAATGCAATGAATATTTTAAATGTATCTAATTCTAATATTTTGCTTGTAATTGCGGGCAAATTATGGAAAGACAACATTTCCTCTTACAATGAGATAATAAATTCTAAAAAACTTCATGATTGTGTTATACAGAGATTAGGCTATATATCGAATGAAGAAGTTCCTTATTATATGTCTTGTGCTTCAGCAATTATTTTACCTTATAGAAAAATTTATAATAGCGGTGTTTTAAATAGATCCATGAGCTATAAATTGCCGATTATCGCTTCAAATCTCGAAACTTTTTCAGAACAAATAATTAATGGTAAAAATGGTTTTCTTTTTGAGGATGGAAGTCATAATGCTTTAGCCAATGTTATTAGCAGTAATATTTATAACGAACCTCTTTTGAAAGAAGTGGGTGAAAATGGCTATCATTCTCTCGCTAAAAGATGTGATATTAATTTAGTATCAAAACTTTATGAGAGTCTTTATTGTTTGAATGATTAGTTATTAATAGCTTTCTAAACATAAAATTAAATAATTAAAAATATGGAAAATTATATAGTAACAGGTCATAAAGGTTTTGTTGGGGGACATTTAATTCAAAAATTAGATAGTCATACAGGTTTTGACAAAGATGATTATTATGATGAAAATGAAATTTCAAAATCTGAAGGCATTTTTCATATTGGTGCATGTGCAGATGTAAGAAATACAGACATAAATTATATGTTTTATTATAATTTTGAGAGGAGTATTGAACTATTTAAACTAGCAAAAAAGTATAATAAGAAAGTAGTATTTGCATCAAGCTCTGCAATATATGGTAATGGAAAATTGCCTTTAAATTCTTATGCGTGGTCTAAATATTCCGCTGAAGTTGCAGGCACAGCTATTTTAGGGAATAATTTTACTGCTCTTAGATTTTTTAATATATATGGTCCAGGAGAAAACGTTAAAGGTAATATGTCATCAATCCCGTTCAATATTTTTAAATCAGAAAAGTTTGGAATTTTTCCTCAATCTAATGAGAACCATATATCTCCTGTGAGAGACTTTATACATGTTGATGATATTATTTCAGCATGTTTAATTGCAATGAAAAGTGGAGATTCTGGAATATTTGACGTTGGCACATCAACTCCAATTGGTTATGATGAAATTTGTAATTTGTATGATAAAGAATACTATTATTTTCATGAAAAGAAAAAACCTGCTGGCTATCAAAACCAAACATGTGCAAGTAAGTCAAAATTTCTTGCAAATTGGACTCCTTTAAAGATTAAAGATGGGTTAAATAAATATAAAATTTTTCTAGAAAGTGAATAGTTCTATCAACGGTAAATATTTTATGGCAAAATCTCCATTTAGAATTGGAATTGGGGGTGGTGGTACAGATTTGGATACTTATTGTAATAAATATACTGGGTATATTTTAAATGCAACAATATCCAGGTATGCATTTTGTAAAATATTATTGACTAATAATCAAAAAATCATATTTAAATCTAAAGACTTAAATCAAGAAATAGCGATCAACTCTGATATCAAACTCAAACTAGATGGTAAAATGGATTTATATAAAGCTACATATAATAGAATTGTTAAAGATTTCATCAAAAAACCATTAAGCTTTGAATTAGAAACTTTTTCTGAAATACCTCAACAAAGCGGATTGGGTGGTAGTTCAACAATTGTTGTAACGATGATAAAAGCATTCGATACATGCTTCAAGTTAAATTTATCTAAAAGTAAAATTGCAAAATTAGCCTTTGAAATTGAAAGAGAAGATGTTGGAATAGTTGGGGGTGCACAAGACCAATATACAGCATCTTATGGAGGAATAAACTTCATGAAATTTTCCAATAATAAAAAAGTAGAAGTAGAAAAAGTAATTCTTGATAAAAAAATAATAAATGATCTTACTAATTCAATGATTTTGTTTTACACAAATATCCCAAGAAAAAACAACCAAATTGAAGAAGAGAAAAAATCAATAATTTCTAAAAAAGAGTCTTTAGAAGCTATGCATCGTTTAAAAAAAAACGCATTAAAACTTAAAAATTTTCTTGAGCAAGGAGATATTAATTCACTAGGATTATTATTGGATGAATCATGGAAAAATAAAAAATCTATTTCTTCTTTAGTTTCTAATAATAAGATAGATTATATATATAGTGAATGTTTAAAAAAAGGAGCACTTGGAGGAAAAATAAGTGGTGCCGGAGGAGGAGGATTTATGTTTTTAGTTGTTAAACCTTCAATGAAGAAAAAAATAGTTAATTTGATAAACTCTAAATTTGGTGTTGTTTACGATTTTAATTTTGAATTTAACGGTTCTACCGGGTGGATTGAATGAAATTATACAATCATATTTATGAACAAATTAATGAATCAATAAATGTCAAAAACGAAATTTATAATAATAAAGAAATAGTTTCTTTAATAGATGATATTATTTCAAAAACAATTAATGCTTATAAAAATGATAATAAAATTTTGATTGCTGGAAATGGAGGAAGTGCAGCTGATTCACAACATTTTGCAGCTGAGCTTATAGGCAGATTTAAGTTTGAAAGAAAATCTCTTAATGCAATTTCTTTATCAACTGATACCAGTATTATTACTTCCATAGGTAATGATTATAATTTCTCTCAAATATTTTCAAGACAGATTGAATCTCAGGGCAATCCAGGAGATATTTTCTTTGCAATTTCTACAAGTGGAAATTCTGATAATATTTTAAAAGCGCTTCATCAATCAAAAAAAAATAAAATGTTTAGTATAGGACTCTCTGGTGAAAGTGGAGGTAAAATGAAGGAAATATGTGATATTTGTATTTGTGTACCCTCGAATGATACAGCAAGAATTCAAGAGTCTCATATTTTAATTGAACATATAATCTGTTCAGAAGTTGAGAAATTTTTCAAATAGTGATAAATAAAAAAATGTCATTTTTTTAGATTAATTTTGTATATAACTTAAAAGAGAATGAAAATAATATTTATAGGATTAATCTTGTTGACACAAGTTTTTGCACAAGTTTCTTTATCTGATATTCAAAGAATTAGTAACACTCAACTTGACCTAATAAAATCTGAAATTAAATCACAGAATGTTACAAAAGTTGATATAGATAACGTCAACCCAACTAATATTCAAATAGTTTCCAAGGGTGAAAGTACAAGTTCGGAATTTTTTGGATACAATTATTTTAAAACTAATATTAATTTTTTTGACAATATACCTACCCCAAAAGATTTCAAACTAGGACCTGGAGATGAAATTATCCTTACATTATGGGGAGAAATTAATTCTAGAGAAAATTTCGTTATTAATAAAGAAGGATCAATTTTTTACCCAACTATTGGATTTGTAGATATCTCTAATAAAACTCTTCAGCAAGCTGAATCTTTAATGATTAATGAGCTTTCAAAAATTTATTCATCACTGGCTGATGAAGAAAAAAAGACCACTCTAAAATTAGAAGTTGGAAGATTGAAATCGATGAATGTTTACTTTACTGGAGAGGTAAACCAACCTGGAGTGAGCTTAATTCACCCATTTTCAGATGTCTATGCATCTATTGTACAGGCTGGTGGTATTAAAAAAAATGGTTCATTAAGAAATATTGAATTGATTAGAAATGGTGAAGTTATCAGAACATTTGACTTCTATTCTTTCTTTATTGATGGAGAAAATACATTTTCTAGTATTAGAGTTTTAGATGGTGATACAATACATATACCAAATGTAGAGAAACGTGTAGAGATAAGTGGCGCAATAAATAATCCAGGTTTTTATGAATTATTAGAAGATGAAAGCTATTTAGATTTAACTATCTATGCCGGAGGAATAAAGTCTAATGCTACCCTAAATGCATTAATAAATTCATTTATTCCAAGACAAGAAAGATTAAATGATGACAATGTTAGAATAACAAAACAAATTTTAATCAAAAATTTGGATTACAATATTCCAAATGATGGAGATGGAATAACATTTCCAACAATTTCTAGCCAACCAGTAAATGTTGATGTGATGGGACGTGTTAAAAATCCTGGTAAATATCCTGCTTCATCTTCGTTAAGAAATGTTCTTGATTTAGCGGGAGGTTTTCAAGACACTATTTTTAAAGAATCTATAGTTCATGAAAATATTACAGTTTTAAGAAAAGATAAGAATCAAGTTTATAGATTGGAATTCAATATTTCATACGAAGATGCAGAAGATTTTAGTTTAATTCCTGGTGATTTAATAATGGTATACGAAAATTCTCTTTATAATAGGTCAGTTACTGCAACAATTGGAGGAGAAGTTGCTAAAAGAGGAACTTTTCAGGTAAAAAAAGGAACAACAGTAGCAGATCTCATTAATTTAGCAAATGGATTAACTGAACTCGCAAGCAAAAAAAATGGAATCATTGTTGAACAAACTGTTAGTACTATAAATGCTGATGGTGAAGTAGTTTTTAATAAGCAAAAAATCAACAATGTTGATTTGGACTTTGAGATTACGAAAGAATCTTCAGTAACTATTTTACCAACCAATAATACCGTATTTATTTCGGGAAATATTCATGAACCTGGTTTTTTTGCATATGATGATAAATCTGTGTCAAAATATATATCAAGAGCTGGTGGTTTAAAAAAGGATACCAGTAAGAGAAGAATCTACATAATTAAACAAAATGGAAAGACTGAATCTGTAAATACATTTATGGGGTTAATCCTCTCAAATAATATTGATCCTGGAGATCAAATTGTTATCCCAAAAAAAGATCGAAAGGACTTTAATTTAACTTCTTTTGTGACAGACATCACATCTTTGATGGCTAATTTAGTTGCTATAATTGCAATAGTTGACAATACAGGTAATTAAAGAATAATTAATTCATTTCTTTTCTTGTAAAAATAATGAATTGAAAAAAGAATCATAAAAAAAATATAATAATATACTGTTCCTTTAAGTAGACTCATTCCAGACTTGATGGTTGATATTTTTGGCTCGTCAAGAACAAATAACGAAGAAGTATTATCCTTTTCTTCAATACTTGCAAGCTCATATTGGTCAGATAGGGTTAAAGATAATTGAGTATATAAAATTATTTCTCTCTCCAATCTATCCTTTTCAATAATTAATTTAGGAGATTCCGTATTTTTGTTTTTTGATAAAAATTTGATTAAACTTTCTTCTGCATTTGTAAGTTTTTTCTTTACTTCAAATAGTCTACCACTTATAAAAGTTTTCTTTTCATTAGCTTTTAGCTCAGTTACTTCATTTGAGTATTTCAATAATGATAAATAAATATTTTCAATAATCATTTTACTAAGAATTTGGTTTTGTGAGCTTGTAATTGATATTGTATGAAGATTCGTATCAGGATCTTCTTCATAACTAATGTTTTCAGATAAATATTTTTTTGCAATAAAAGATTTTTTATCGTAATCACTAGAAAAATTTGAAAACTTCATTAAGGTATTTATTTTAAATACCGTTAATAATGGGTTAAATGAAAATACTTTATCATATCCAGTTCCCCATAAGTCTATTAATGTAATTATTTCTTCATCAACTAGATATTCATTTGAAACAACATCTTGAAGGAATTTGTCAGACTGCATATAGTCAGTTATTGAAAAATTAAGATTATTATTAGATGAACCTGAAAATCCTCTTGAAAGAACACTTAAAAAACTGGAATCTTTTTCTTCACTATAGTTCGTATAAAAAGTAACCGAAGTAGTAAATTCTGGTGAGCCAGAAAAGAAAGATAAAATAAAAAAAGCAACACCAATAAATGATTTCAAAAAATTTTTCTTTATACAATGAATTATAAACAAAAATAAGTTATAAAAATTAATTTCTTCTTTCTCTATTATAGGTTTTATCATTAATTAAAAAGTTTATTTACTTGGTCATAAGTTATATATTATTTTTGATCAAATAAATAATATATTTAGGGCCCATAGCTCAATTGGTTAGAGCAACGGACTCATAATCCGCAGGTTCGGGGTTCAAGTCCCTGTGGGCCCACATGAGCAGTCATTCATATATCTTGAACGCAAAAAATGAAGACATTTTTATTAATGTTAATGGAGAATTAGTGCATAGACGCAATGCTAAAATTTCCGTTTTTGATAGTGGTTTTTTGTTAGGAGATGGAATTTGGGAAGGTATTCGCTTACATAAATCTAAGCTAATATTTATTGATGAGCATCTTGATAGGTTATATGCAAGCGCAAAAGGCATTTCATTAGATATCCATTTTTCTAAAAATGAGTTAATTGAAGAAATAAATAAAGTTTTGTCTAAAAATAATATGGAAGATGATATACATATACGTTTGATAGTTTCAAGAGGTGATAAGATTACGCCATATCAAAATCCCAATGCAAATGTTGGTCCTATAAATTATGTTATTATTCCAGAGTATAAAAAAACAAGTCCCAATACTTACATTGATGGAATAAGTATTGGAAGGGTTCCTAATATAAGACCAAATGATAAAATACTTAGTCCCCATTATAACACTCTTAGTAAGCTTAATTGTATTTTAGCTAGTATTGAAGCAAATAAACTTGGGTATGATGAAGGTATAATGAACGATATAAATGGATTTATCAGTACTTGTAATTCTACAAATCTTTTTTTTATTAAAAATAAAAAAGTTTTAACATCAACTGGTAAATATTGTTTAAACGGCATTACTAGAAGTAAAGCTATATCAGTTTGTCTAAATAATCAGATTGATTGTACTGAATCAAATTTTACATTTGAAAATATTAAGCAATGTGAAGAAGCTTTTGTTACTGGCACATTTGCTGGTATTATTCCTGTGTCTAGTCTTGAGGGTAGAGAATTAGAATCAACTAAGTATGATTCAATGACAAATAGAATTAGAGATCTTTACAACAAAGAAATTCAAAAATACATAGGTTAGCATGAGAATTGCTTGTTGGTCAGGTCCCAGAAATATATCTACAGCATTGATGCGCTCTTGGTCATCAAGAGGTGATACATTTGTTTCTGATGAACCATTTTACGCTTACTACTTAAAAGTTACTGGTTTAAATCATCCCATGGCTGAAGAAATAATAAATAATTACCCAACAAAGCGTCAAGAAATAATTAAAAACCTTACATCCAATGTTCCATTTAATAAAAAAATATGGTATCAAAAACATATGGCACATCATTTATTGACAATCAAAGATTTATCATGGATAAAAAATTTTCAAAATTGCATTTTAATTCGTCATCCTAAATTTGTAATAAACTCATATTTAAAAAAAAATACATTAAAAGACATCAAAGATTTAGGATATTCCCAGCAATTATCAATTATTAATTTTTTAAAAAAAGAAGATATTAAATTTTTTATCATTGACTCTGATGATTTCCTGGAAAACCCCCAAAAAAAATTGACCGATTGGTGTAATTTTTTAAAAATAGACTTTCATCAGGAAATGCTTTCATGGTCAAGCGGACCCCATAAAAATGATGGAATTTGGGGAAAACATTGGTATGGTAATGTTAATAAATCACAAAGTTTTTCAAAAAGAATAGGTGATTTCTCAAATAAATTTGAAGAATTTGAACACATTTATAATCAAGCACTATATTTTTATAAAAAAATATATAATATGCAGTTATAATTGTTTATTATTATCATCAAATGATTAAGGAGAAATTAGATGAGTAATGTAGTTTGGCATAAATCTACTATTTCAAATAAAGATAGAAACAAGTTATTAGATCAAAAACCTTTTGTATTATGGTTTACCGGTCTTAGTGCAAGCGGTAAATCAACTCTTGCTAATGCTGTAGAACAAAAGCTATATAACATGAATTATAAAACTTATTTACTTGATGGAGACAATATTAGACATGGCTTAAATAACGATTTGGGGTTTGATGAAGAAAGTAGAGTTGAAAATATTCGCAGAATAGGGGAGGTCTCTAAGCTTTTTTTAGATGCAGGAATTATCACTCTTACAGCTTTTATTTCTCCATTTCAATCTGATCGTTTTCTAGTTCGAAAATTATTTGAAAAAGGTCAATTTTTAGAAGTATTTATTGATAGTAGCTTAGAAGTTTGTGAAAATAGAGATCCAAAGGGTATGTATGTTAAAGCTCGTAGTGGTGAAATAAAGAACTTTACTGGAGTAAGTTCTCCTTATGAAACTCCCTCAAATCCAGAGATACACGTGGTAAATAATTCTATATCAATAGATGAAGCATCAGAAAAAATAATTTCTTACTTAATAAAAAAAGAATTAATAAAACATTAAAGGAAAATAAAAAATGAAATATTCAATGTTCGTAGGTCGTTGGCAACCACTGCATAAGGGTCATCTTTGGCTTATAAATGAAAGATTAAAAGAAGGTAAAAATGTTTGGCTTGCAATAAGAGATGTAGAACCAGATGAAAATAATCCATGGAAAGCAGAAGAGATTGAAAAGATGGTTCATGAAGGTGAGCTAAAAGATTTAATTGCAGATGGAAGAGTTATTACCTCAATTATACCTGATATTGAGTCTATAAACTATGGGAGAGGTGTAGGATATGAAATTATTGAACATATACCACCAGGTGATATTGGAGAAATCTCAGCTACATCCATAAGAGAAAAAATGAGAAAAGAGGGTAAACTTTAAAATTATTTTGTAGACTTTATTCATGAATTTACTTTTTAAACTTTGGAGACAACCAAATTGGATAAAATGGCTAGTTTACTTTATAATTGCCTACTTACTATTTTTTATAAAAGAAGCTTTTGCAATTGTTCTATGGCTTTTATTTTGCATTCTTTTATATTTTATTATTTTTGCTAATAATATGATTCAATCAAATACATACTATGAAAAAAATAATTTCTAGTTTTCTTTTCTTTGCAGTTTTATCATGTCAAGAAAATAGACCTCATGGAAATCAACACAATCTTCCAGAATTAACTAAAAATAATTATTTAATTGGCAATCTTAATGAAAATAGAGCTTCATATAAAGTATCATTTTATGATATTAACATAGATTTTGATATAGATAAAAAATCAATTGATGGTTTTGTTACTATTAAAGCCAAAAGCATAAAAAATCTCAATCAAATCCAAGTTGATTTAGCAGAAAACTTGAACATTAAAAGCATAATTTATCGAAATAAAGAATTAGTTTTTCATCGAGAATTAGATGCCATAATAATCAAATTTCCAAACATTATAAAGAAAGATAGTATTTTTCAATTTACAATAAACTATGATGGAATTCCTCAAAGTGCAGATAACCCGCCATGGGCAGGAGGATTTACATGGTCCAAAGATAAAGATGGCAGAGATTGGATTGCTGTATCATGTGAGGGTGAAGGTGCCAGAATCTGGTGGCCAAATAAAGATCATATCACAGCTGAGGGTGATAGCGTTAGAATGACCTATACTGTCCCATCAAATCTTGTTGCTGTTGGGAATGGAAGATTGCGAAGTATTACTTCAAAAGGTGATAAATCTTCATATGAATGGTTTGTAAAAAATCCTATTAATAATTACAACATTTCAGTACAAATTGGAAATTATGTCGCAGTACAGGATACCTTTTTGAAAGATGATACAGTACATTACATGGATCATTATGTCTTGGATTATAATAAAGAGATTGCCTCTAACTACTTTGTTCAAGCTAAAGAGGTAATTAGATTTTACGAAAAATATTTTGGGAACTATCAATGGTATGATGATGGTTATAAGTTAGTTGAAGTCCCATATCTAGGAATGGAGCACCAATCGGCAGTTACATATGGTAACGGTTTTAGTTTGTACAATGGAGTAAGAAGCAAAAGTTGGCCAATGTACGGTATAATAGATCCATTAATTATACATGAAACTGGCCATGAGTGGTTTGGTAACAGTGTCACAGCTTCTGACCCAACACATATCTGGATTCATGAGGGGTTGCAAGTATACTCTGAAGCAATTTATTTCGAAGATAAGTTCAATAGTTATGCTGTTGGAGTTCATTATTTAAATACGTTAAAAAGTAGAATTATAAATGAAATCCCAATTGTAGGGAGGGAAAATGAAAATCATTGGGCTTTGCATGGTGATACATATATGAAAGGTGCATGGGTTATGCATACTTTGAGAAGTGTAATTAATGATGACAAAATTTGGTTTGAAATTCTCTATGAATTCATGACAGAAAATGCCAAGGGGTTTGCAAATACTAATGATTTCTTTGACAAAGTAAGGGAAAAAACACAAGAAGACTATTGGTACTTTGCCCAGCAATATTTTTATTCTTCCAAACAACCGTTGTTAGAATATTATCAAACAGATAATAAGTTTTATTTTAGGTGGAATGATGTTAATGACAATTTTATAATGCCTGTAGATTTATTAGTAAATGGAAAAGAATTAAGAGTTTTCCCAACTAAAAAATACCAATCATTTGAAGTATCTAATCATTCTCAAATTGAAGTTATGGATTGGAAGTTTTATGTACTTCCTGTTAATAATGATCTTAAATAATTAGAAATGGTTAGTTTTAAAATTTTTTAAATCATCAATTGAAACAATTGAAGTTCCAACTTTACTAACAACAATAGAAGCAGCCGCATTAGCAACTTGGGCCGAAATTTCTATATCATTGGTTTTTGCATATACAGTAGATAAAGCAGCAATTACAGTGTCTCCTGCTCCTGTAACATCTGGATTTTTAACTTTGTAAGGATCAATATTTTTTACAAAATTATTCCTACCTACAATTGTCATGCCTTTATTACCTTTTTTGGCAATAACATATTTGATATTCGAGTTTTTAATTATTATTTTGCATGCCTTTTCAATTGATTTATCGTCCTTAATTTTTATTTGAGACGCTCTCTGTAATTCATTAAAGTTGGGAGTTATAATATTTGCATTTGAGTAAAATGAAAAGTCATTTTTTTTGGGATCAACGAATATTCTTTTATGATTTATTTCATTAAACCATTGATTATTTAGAACGCCTTTATTGTAATCTGAAAGAAGGATAATATCATATTCACCATATTCTAATGATTCAATAGATTTTGGCTTCCATAAGTTCTCTAATTTTTCTTCAACATCTAATCTCATTATGTGTGTATCATTACATATAAATCGTGTTTTTGATGTTGTTCTTATTGAAGAGATTGATTCAAGATTATTACAATCAATATTTTCTTTTTGCAAATGCCTCATTAAATCAATACCATCTTTATCATTTCCCATATATCCAACACAAGTTACTTGAGCACCTAGTGCGCATAAATTCATAGCAACATTTCCTGCTCCACCTGGAACAGTATACTCATTTTGAGGAATAACTACAGGAACAGGTGCTTCAGGAGACATTCTAGTTGATTTGCCAATTATGTAACGATCAATCATAAAATCTCCAATTAATAGTATTTTAACACTAGAAAAATCAAAATTCATTTTGCTTTACCTTGGTTTTCAATGATTTTTTGTTTTGCTTTTAAATCTTTATTATTAATTAAATAATTTTTTTCTAATATATTTAAACTTTTATCAAGATTGTATACAAGCGGAACACCTGTTGGTATATTTATAGATATAATTTCTTCATTTGATAATTGTTCCAAAATTTTAACAATGGCTCTCAGTGAATTACTATGTGCTACAATAAGATGTTCACCATTATTTTTGATTATGTAATTAATATATTCAGACCAAAATGGTTTTAATCTATCAATCACATTTTTTAAACTTTCACCTATAGGCAGTTTTGATGAAATATTTTTAAACTTATCATTAAACCTAGGATGACGCTCATCATCAATATTCAATAATGGTGGAGGGATATCATAGCTCCTTCTCCATATTTGCACTTGATTTTCTCCATATTTAGATGCGGTTTCAGACTTATTTAACCCCTGTAGTGCTCCATAGTGTCTTTCATTTAATCTCCATTCATATTGAACTTTATTACTAGGGAAATCAATTATTTTTGTAACAATCTTAGTAGTATCAATTGCTCTTTTTAAAAGTGATGTATGTACACTTGTAATTTTAAAATTATTTTTAATTAATTCTTGACCTGCAAAAGTTGCTTCTTTTTTTCCATTAAGTGTTAAGCCAACATCTTTCCATCCAGTGAAACGATTTTCTAAGTTCCATTCACTTTCGCCGTGTCTCAATAAAATTATTTTCATATTTAATATTTATAATGAGTTAAATTAATATTAATATCATTTCAAACAACGATAAAAAAAACATAAACTATATTCCTAATGCTTAAGCTACTTTTCGATAGATTTTTTTCCTTATTAATTTTACTATCTTTATTCTGGCTATATATTTTAATTGGTTTAATTGTTCTTATTAATCTTGGATTTCCAATATTTTATATCGCTGAAAGAGTTGGAAAAAATAACAAGGTGTTCAAAATATTCAAATTTAGAACAATGGAACATAATTCTAATAACCCAAAAAATTCAATCATGAATTTTTTACGAAAATCAAATTTAGATGAACTCCCACAATTTTTTAATGTAGTAATAGGTGACATGTCCGTTGTAGGACCCAGACCTCATGATCTTGAAGAAGATAAATTTTTTGCAGAAAATATCCCTAATTATAAGGATAGAAGAATTGTTAAGCCTGGTGTTACCGGTTTATCTGCGATTATGGGCAATAGAGGAGGTAATGATTTAGAAAAAATTAAGGAAAGAACAATTTTTGATCTGGAATATATCAGAAAAAAAAGTTTTTCGTTTGATTTATACATCATTGCTAAAACTATTTTGACAATTTTCAGACCAAACCATTGAATATGAAAAAAATTTTAATTACAGGATCCAATAGTCAATTAGCCGTAGCAATTAGAAAAGTTTTTTATCAAAAGTATAAACTTATTCTTAAGGATAGAGAGAGTATGGATGTGACAAATTCTAATCTTGTAAAAGAATGTTTGATTAATGAAAAACCAGATATTATTATATATTGTTCCGCATTAACAAATGTTGATTTATGTGAACAAGAAATTGAATTATCGAATGAAATAAATGGATATGCTATAAATAACTTCAGCAAAAATTTTGATGGTATTTTTATTTACATTTCAACTGATTATGTTTTTGATGGAAAAGATGGCCCATATAATGAAGACTCTTCTACCAATCCAATAAATGCGTATGGGGAATCCAAACTTTTGGGAGAGAAAATTGTCAAAGAAAATTTTTCAAATCATTTAATAATTAGAACAAACGTAGTCTTTGATATAGGATATAGTGCTAGTTTTTTGGATTGGGTTATCAAATCATTGATTGTTAATAAAAATATTAAAGTTGTTAATGATCAAATAAATAATCCTATTTGGACTCATGATCTAGCAAATTCAATTGATTATTTAATAAATAAAAAGTTTAATGGTCTAATCCATGTTGGCTCTGATCTCCTTTGTTCACGATATCAATTTGCTCAAATGATTGCAAAAAAATGGAACTTAAATAAGGATTTTATTAATCCTATTTCAACTATTGAGCTTGAGAAAGATTTATCAAGCTATATTGCAAAAAGACCTATGAAATCTGGGTTAATTTCTAAATATAATTTTTTGCCAAAAATATCTTTAGATAATTCTTTAAAAAAACTAAAAAATTCACTTTAAATATATGAAAAGCAAATTAAAGATAGCAATTCTTGGTACTAAAGGAGTCCCAAATAATTATGGTGGTTTTGAACAGTTTGCAGAATTTTTTTCAAAGTATCTTTATAGTAAGAGCTATGATGTTACAGTCTATAATCCATCATATCATCCTTATAATGAAAAAGTTTTTGATGGAGTTAAGATTAGAAAGGTTTTTTGTCCTGAGAAATATTTAGGAGGATTTGCTCATATTATCTATGATTTTTTATGCCTTAAAGATGCTCTTTCAAAAAAATATGATATTATTCTTGAGTTAGGATATCAAAGTGTTGCACCTTCTTATTTATTGCTACCTTTTCAATCTTCAGTAGTAATTACTAATATGGATGGATTAGAATGGAAAAGATCAAAATGGAATTTTTTTGCTAAAAAATACATAAAATTTGCAGAAAAAGTTGCTCTTATGAAATCAAATGAAATTATTTCAGATAATGATGGAATTGCAAAATATTTTACAGATAATTATGGGATTAACTCAAAAATGATTCCGTACGGTGCAGATATATTTTTAAACCCAGAGAAGTCAATATTAAATCATTATAACTTGAAAAAAGACGACTATTGCTTAGCAATATCTCGAATAGAGCCAGAAAATAACTTACAGATTATTATTGAAGGTTTTATTAATTCAAAATCAAAATTAAATCTGATTATCATTGGTGATTTTAATAATAAGTATGGTAAATTTTTAATTAACAAATATAATTATGATCAAAGAATTAAGTTTTTAGGTTCAGTTTATAATTTAAATATTTTGAATAATTTAAGATTTTTTTCAAAAGTTTATTTTCACGGGCACTCTGTTGGAGGAACAAATCCTTCACTCTTAGAGGCTATGGCTGCGAATGCCTTTGTTTGTGCACATGACAATATTTTCAATAGAAATGTATTAAATGACAATGCAGAGTTTTTTTCTAATTCTAAAGATATATCATTCTTATTAGATAATATTGATAACTATAATTTATCCTCCGAAAAATATAGAAAATCAAATATTGAAAGAATAAAAAATAATTATAACTGGGAAATTATAAACGAGAGTTATTTAAATTTTATATTAAAAGTAATTAATTAGTATCTATATTCGTCTTTTTTAAAAGGACCATTAATATTTACTCCAATATAATCTGCTTGCTCTTTTGATAACTTAGTCAGATCAGCATCTAGATGCTTTAAGTGAATTCTAGCAACTTCTTCATCTAGTTCTCTAGGTAAATCGTAAATACCTGTTGCTGGTTTGTTTTTTGAAAGAAATATTTGTGCTAATACTTGATTAGAAAATGAGGTAGACATAACAAAGCTCGCATGACCTGTTGCACATCCTAAGTTAACCAGTCTGCCTTCAGCCAATAAAAAGATTTGTTTACCATTTTTAAAGGTATATCTATCAAGCTGAGGTTTGATTTGTTCTTTTTTAGCATTTGATTTATTTAAAGCATCCACTTGAATTTCATTATCAAAATGTCCAATGTTACAAACTATCGCTTGATCCTTCATTTTTCTCATATGTTTCAGTGTAATAATATCTTTATTACCGGTTGTCGTAACGAAAATATTCCCCCTGTTTAGTACATCTTCTAGCTTCCTAACTTCAAAACCTTCCATGGCTGCTTGCAGTGCACATATTGGATCAATTTCAGTAACAATAACTTTACAACCGTATGATTTCATAGACTGAGCTGAACCTTTACCGACATCTCCATATCCACAAACAATAACAGTTTTTCCTGCAAGCATAACTTCTGTTGAGCGTTTTATTCCATCAGCTAATGATTCTCTGCAACCGTATAAATTATCAAACTTGGATTTAGTTGCTGCATCATTAACATTAAAAGCTGGAAAGAGGAGAGATGCGTTATCTACCATTTGTTGCAATCTTGCAACGCCAGTTGTTGTTTCTTCTGATACACCAATAATGTTTGGAACAATATTATTCCAATGATTTGGATTTAATTTGTGTACTCTTCTCAACAGTTTCTCAATAACAATTTCTTCTTCAATAGTAGTAGTGATTTTTGGTAGTTTTTTATTTTTATTGTAATAATTCTCTAATTGATAACCTTTGTGAATGAGTAGAGTTGCATCACCACCATCATCAACAATCAAATTAGGGCCTTCATTCCCATTAAAAGTTAGTGCTTGAAGAGTACACTCCCAGTATTCTTCTAAAGTTTCTCCTTTCCATGCAAAAACAGGAATATTAGCTTTTGCAATAGCAGCAGCAGCTTCATCTTGAGTTGAAAAAATATTACAACTAGCCCATCTGATATCAGCGCCTAGATCTTTTAATGTCTCAATTAAGATTGCAGTTTCGACTGTCATATGTAAAGAACCAGTTAACTTTAATCCTTTTAATGGTTTGGATTTAGAATATTTTTTTCTCAAAGTCATTAATCCAGGCATTTCTCTTTCACTTATGTCAATTTTCTTTCTGCCAAGTTCAGATAATTTTAGATCTTTAACATTATATGGAATGTTATCAACAATTTTTGGAGATGTATCTTCTTGCAATTTCATCTTTTTTTTAATTGTGGTATTTTTATTCTTTGTTTGAGCTGATTCTATCATTTATTTAAATTCCTAATATAATTAAGTGGGAATATAGTAAATCGCGTAATTTTAGTCCATTACATATGTAAATTTTTTAAGTAATGTATTTGCTAAATCTAAATCTAAATCTTTTTTTATAAAAATTGCTTGTCTTCCACTTAACATATTTGGTTTAATTACCTCTTCAACAATATGGTAGTGTTCTCTGGGGACATAATCATCAAAAATAATAATACTTCCTTCTTTTGCATTAATGATAGAAAATAAAAAACAAGCTACTCTGAATCTTCCATCAATTAAAATTAAATTAGGTTTCAAATCATGTTTCCATATTGAGGAAATATATAATTTTATGTTATCTCTTTTCTTATATGATCTGGGTCGACCCCATTCATTAGTTTCTCCGAGGTCAATAAGTTCAATAATCGATTTATTTTTATTAATTTTACTAGAAATATTATCGAACCAATCTTTAGATGTTTCAACTGCAATAATCTTACATTCAGAATTATCGTTAACATACATAGTTGATTGTCCTACTCCATATTCCCCATAACAATCAGCTTTTAAAATTAATTCTTTAAATAATTTCCCATCACCATCAAAGAGTTGATTTTTTTCCTTACTTAGGAAATTAATTTTTTTTAAAAAATTTTTTAAAGAAAATTTGAAAGTTATTATGCTATTATTGATTTCTATCATTATAAATCTATATTATTGAACATATTTACTTTTTCCCAACTGAAAATATCTCTTCCAAAATGACCATAAGCAGCTGTTTTTTGGTAGATAGGTTCTTTTAAGTTCAAATTACGTATTAATCCTTTGGGTCTAAAGTCAAAATTGTTTGATAGTAAAGATACAATTTCATTTTCATCGACATTATTAGTGTTGAAGGTATCGATTGTAATTGAGGTGGGTTCAGCAATACCAATAGCATAAGATACTTGTATTTCACAACAATCAGCCAATTTTGAAGCAATTATATTCTTCGCGACATATCTAGCAGCATATGCTGCTGATCTATCAACTTTAGATGGATCTTTGCCTGAAAAAGCACCTCCACCATGCCTTGCCATACCTCCATATGTATCAACAATAATTTTTCTTCCTGTAAGTCCACAATCTCCAACTGGTCCTCCTATTACAAATTTACCAGTGGGATTAATTAAAATTTTTGTTTCCTCAGTAATCCAATTTTTTGGTATTACTGGTGAAATGACATGATTAAATATACCATCTTTAATTTCTTGATATGACACATCTTCATCATGCTGAGTTGAAAGAACAATTGCAGATAATCTTTTAATTCTTTTCCTTTCTTGATCATAAACAACACTTACTTGACTCTTTGCATCTGGTCTTAGCCATTCTAGTAAACCCGATTTTCTAACTTCTGATTGCTTCTTTACAAGCTTATGTGATAAATCTATTGGAGCGGGCATTAAGCTATCAGTTTCGTTACAAGCATATCCAAACATAAGACCTTGATCACCTGCACCTTGATCAATATCTTCTCCTTCTCCTTCATTTACTCCTAGAGCTATATCAGGAGATTGTTTAGTTATATGATTAATAAACTCACATGAATTACCATTAAAACCTAAAATATCGTCGTTATATCCAATTTTATTAATTACGCCTCTAACAACACTTTCTAATTCTGGATTACCTTCCGAAGTAATTTCTCCTGCAATGATAACTATATTATTTTTTATCATTGTTTCACAAGCAACTCTACTGTTTGGATCTTCTTTTAAGTATGCATCAAGAACTGCATCAGAAATTTGATCGCAAACTTTATCTGGATGTCCTTCCGATACTGATTCTGATGTAAATATATAATCTTCCATTTAATTTCTCCTATTTATGTAAGTGATTTAATATTTTTAACATGCAAGAGGTGTCATTCATCAGATAATAATGAATAATTGGTACACCTGCATTAATAAGCTCTTCTGATTGACGAATTGCCCAATTTGTTCCAATTTCATCTACATGCTCAATATTTTTTTGAGCTTCCTGTTTGAGTTCTTCTGGTAAATTGATATGAAATATTTTTTCAAGACTATCAATTTGTTTAGGCTTATCCAAAATTTTAATCCCTGGAATTATTGGTATAGTTATTCCTTCATTTCTACAATATTCAACAAAATCAAAGTATTTTTGATTATCAAAAAACATTTGAGTTACTGCATATTCTGCTCCAGCTTTAATTTTTTGTTTTATAAGTAGAATTTCTTT
>MDTB01156056.1_pt1 | contig 33164 bp, 30 predicted proteins | sample 811161 | NCBI WGS metagenome assembly MDTB01 (sample SAMN05326650, study PRJNA326480) | marine metagenome | isolation source: seawater | place: Mediterranean Sea | collected 2009 | reverse complement strand
AGAATTATCTTATGATTATGGATTTAGCTTTGATTGCAATTATAAAGATCATGTTTGTAAATGTGGATCTAAAAATTGTGTAGGCTTTATTGTTAGAGAGGGCTCCCGTTGGCGAATACCAAAAATTCCCAAATAATGATAATGGTAGAGTAAAGAGTAATGCTAAGGTTTTAGGCACTTGGCAACAGAACGCCCCTGTATAATTTATTTTTGAGTATGGATAGTTCTTGCTATTATATCGTGTAGTCCTTGTTTTCTTGGATGAAAACCAATCATAAAAAAACCAATGAAAAGAAATATAGCAGAAACCCACGTTGCAAAATATCTGCCTGTTAATCTCCAAAAACTAAGACGACCAAATTTTTCATCGTGTATTTTTATATCACAAGCTCGCATTCCGAATGTTGAACGTTTCTCTGATGACTGAAGCACAACGAAATACAACCAAGATATTATAATATCTAAAATAATTATTAAAGGTCCGAAAATAAAACTTAAAATAAATCCAACAACTATTAATATTATAAGATCAATAATTCCAGCTGCTAACCTAGACCAAAATCCTGCATATTTTTGTTTTTTTGATAATTTTTTATAGTTCTTTTTTTTTATTAAGAGTAAACATAAAATAATTGGAAGAAAGTAGATTGAAAAAATTAGTGTTATCGCCCAAAAACCAAAAGTCATGCGTAATAAATACATTAATAATTTGTTGGTCGCAATACAAACAAACCCACCAAAGAAAATCAGTATTTTTTAAACTCTAGAATTAATGTAAAATGTTTATAGATTAACGGCACCTGGCAACAGAACGCCCCTTTCTTATATTTTAAAAAATTTGCAGTGAACCATGTTATTTAGATTGAATTTTTATTAATATTCCGGTAGTTTTTCGACATGTATAATTTATTTCAAAAAGTGATGGCTTTTGGATTGCTTAAAACAAAGAAAAAAATAAAATTTGAAGATACTGCATCATTTAAACTTTGGGAAATAATTTCTGCATTCGGAGGTTTCCTAACACTACAACCAAATCAAAGTGTTAAAAACAAAATAATTGCTGTAACTCACCCAAACTTAATTGCAATTTTGTATAACGCATTATTTTCTTTTGTTCTTTCATTAACAGTTTTAGGTTTGATATTAACATTACCCGCACTGAAAACTTTTAAAAAATATGAAGCTACTACACCTTATGTAATTTATTTAGGAACTATGATCCTTGCAGCGGCTGTCTGGGCTTTCATAATTGTGAGCTCGATTTTTGGTCCGGACCCAATTCCTGATCCTGCTTTACGACAAATGTTTCCTTATTAACATAGAAAATCTGAACGTACTTTTTCTTTTATCAAGCTTTATTTTTTTTTATTCTTTTCTCTTAGCAATGCTAGGTCAAATTCGGCTTTAGAAATAATTCCATCTTTATGCATTTTTACCAGTTGTTTTAATTGAACACTTCGTTCGCTCGCTGTCCCTCCGATCACCATTGCACCATCTCTCCACTCTCCAATAAATATTTGTCTAGTTTTGTGCCAAGTGTAAATTCCTCGTCCATGCATTTTATTTTTTTTCCATTCCCCAACGTAATCTGCTTTTGGAAATTTATTCCATGTGTAAGTTCCTTTTCCGTGTCTTTTAGAATTTTTCCATTCCCCAACGTATGTGTCTCCATTACTAGGATCATTATTTTCCCATTTGAAAGTTCCTTGTCCATTTTTGCAATTACCAGCAAGGCACGCAGCAAAACCAACGTTGCACCACATCAAAAGCAGAAAGACGTATAGAGATAATTTTTTCATATTCGAAACCTAACATAAAACCACTCGTAATTAACTCTTAATTTTCTTCAAATTTCTGCGATTTGGAATTATACTTTGTTCCTATATAAGGATTTTTGATGAATAGTTTAAATTACAAAATAAAGGTAGTTGATAATTTTTTAAATGAGAGTGATTTTAAGGAACTGTGTAATCTGAATTTAAATAAAGATTTTGAGAGTAAATTTAAAGTTTATCATAATGAAATTAATGACCATGGGATTATAAAATCCTCGATGGATGAGGGTCTTTTAAAAAAGATTCATAAAAATTACTTTTCTAAAGCAATGAATATTTTAAATGAAATTAGTCCAGAAAAATCAAATTTATACGAGTATTCAGACTTTACTATTATTGTTACAAAGAAAAATAGTAAATTCCCAATACATGATGATACGCCAAACAAATTATTATCTGGTGTAGTATATTTGTATCCGAATAAAAATTCTGGAACAATTTTTTACAACGATAAAAAAGGGTCAAACAAAACTTATATTGACTGGAAGCCAAATAGAGCTGTTTTTTTCTCACGAAAAGAGAGAGAGACGTGGCATTCCTATGAGGGTGATGGCTTAAATGACAGAGTTGCCCTAGTTTATAATTTAATGACAAATAGAATTAAGGACGTCTACAAAATTGAAGAGAAAAATTATTTTTTTGGAAATATGAGGTATAAACTTAATCCATATTTATTCCAGTACTTCAAAAAATATATTTAAAATTAAATTTAGGAAATTTACGATGATAAAAAGACTATCTTATTTACTTTTTAAAATTCTTATGTTTTTTGATAGTATTTTTAAACTTTTGACTAAAAGAAGTTTTATGATCTGGTTTAAAGATTTTTTCCATGAAATTTCATATAAATATATAAATATTTTTGAAAAAAAAGTTAAATTTTTCGTACCAAACCAATTTTCAGAATGGAGAGTTGATACCTTTTTTACAAAAGAACCTGATACTCTGGAATGGATAGATAATTTTGAAAAAAAAGAAAATTTGATATTCTGGGATATTGGTGCAAATATAGGTTTATATTCAATTTACAATGCTTTAAAAAATAAAAACTCAACTACGGTTTCATTTGAGCCATCAAGCTCAAATTTTAGAATACTCAGCAGAAATATTTCAATAAATAATTTGGAGAACAATATTAAAATATTCCCAATTGCCCTTACAAACAAAGTTAACACTTTTCTTAAAATGAAAGAAACTGACTTTGTAGAGGGAGGATCATTAAATTCTTTTGGAGAAAAATTTGATTTTGAGGGTAAAGAATTCAAAAGTAAAATGAGATATCAAATGTATGGGACGAATATTGATTATTTAATTGATAATAAAATTTTAGATATTCCTGATTATATTAAGATCGATGTTGATGGAATAGAACATTTAATTCTTGCAGGAGCAAACAAACACTTAGGTAATCAAAAAATTAAGAGTTTATTGGTCGAGATAAATGAAAATTTTATTGAACAAAAAGAAGAGGTATTAAAAATAATGAAGGATAATAAATTTAAATTAATTAAAAAGAGTGGTAATGAAGAACACCTTAATATTGGTAGTAAGTGGTCAGGGACTTTTAATTATCACTTTATAAGATAGCATTAGATGAAAAATATAAAATTATTACAAACTTTATCTGATGATGAAAAATCAAAAAATAGTGGTCTATATTCATCTGGTCCTTATTGGAAATACAAAAATGAAAAAGCAATTTATCAAATTAAAAAATGGGGGATTGAAGATTTTAGAGGACAATCATCAGGGATAGCAACAAGCTATTCTGATAATATTATTTATGATGTAAGAAATGAATTAAATTTTAAAGGTAGATTGGTAAGTAAAGTATTTTCTCTTCCATTGATTAAAAAAATTTTTAAATCTCAACTATCAACTACTAAATTTCATATTGATTCTTTTTTGAGAAATTTATCAATCGTTTACAAAAAAAATGAAAGCGTAATCAAGCTAATAGCAAAATATAAATTTGATAGAACAACAGAGTTTGGGTGTATGCAAAAATTCAATTTTAATGGCAAAGACTATTCCACTAATTATTTAGACATGGCTCATAAAATTGATAATCTCTCAAAAAAATTTGACTTTAAAAAAATTAACAGTTTTTTTGAAATTGGTGGAGGTTTTAGTTCTAATGCACATTTTTTGATTACTAATTTTCCAAATATTAAAAAGTTTATATATTTAGATGCTGTTCCTAATTTATATATCGGAACTGAGTATTTAAAATTTTTTTTTGGAAATGCAGTTAAAGATTATTTAAAATTAAGAGATTTAAAAAAAGTATCTTTTTCGAAAGATAATGAATTAGAGATTCTTTGTATTCCACCTTGGCTCATTGAGAATTTAGATGTTAAAGTTGATCATTTTCATAATGCAAATAGTTTTGTTGAAATGCCAAAAAAAGTAATAGAAAATTATATTAATTTTGTTAAGCAAATTTCAGTGACCCAAATTTCTTTGCTTTCCTATGACAAATACGATAGTGAAAGTACGTTCAATCCTGAGTTATTAAATGATTTTTTTAATAAAGAATTAAAAACTGAGTGGAAAGAAGATTTAATCAAAGAGTACGGTAGAAAAACCTTGTATTTGACTTCAAGTTAAAATTATTCAACAAATTTTTTAAGGTTTGGTTCAAAGTATTTTGGCCCTTTCATAACTTTACCTTGGTCATTATAAATTGGTTTTCCATCATCTCCTAGTTTGCTCATATTTGATTTTTGTACTTCATCAAAACACTTGTCCAAATCAATTCCAAAAGCATGTCCGGCCCCATATGTCACATAAAGTATATCTGTAAGAGAATCTGCTATTTCTTTTATATTTTTTTCATTAATGGCTGTTTGAAACTCCTCGAGTTCCTCTTTTATCAATTCATATCTTAATTTTACAATCTTCTCTGATGGAAATTCAGCTTTAGTCTTCACTTCTTGACCGAATGTTTTCATGAATTTTTTCACGCTATCAAAATTTGTCATAAAATCTCCACAGTTGTTTTATAAAATGATTACAATTAAATGTATTTTAATATAATTTAGTTACACTAATGAAATACAGAACTGAATTTGATTCTATAGGAAAAATAAAAGTTCCTGGTGATAAGTACTGGGGAGCCTCGACACAAAGATCAAACAAATACTTTGATATTGGTGATTTTCTAGTAAGACCAATCCTCATCCAATCTATAGCAATAGTCAAAAAATCAGCAGCTATTGTAAATATGAAAAATAGAGATTTGGATAAAAAAATAGGCAAATATATTATTAGGGCTTCTGAGGAAGTGATTAGAGGAAAACTTGACAGTCATTTTCCATTGAAAGTCTGGCAGACTGGTTCTGGAACTCAAACTAATATGAATGTAAACGAAGTAATAGCAAACAGAGCGATCCAGATGATGGGCGGAAAAATGGGAACAAAAAAACCTGTTCATCCAAATGACCACGTCAACAAATCTCAATCAACAAACGATGTTTTTCCAACAGCTATGCATATAGCAATAGCTATGAAAGCCCGTAAAAAACTACTACCCTCTCTTAAAATTCTAGAAAAAGAACTTAGTAAGAAAGTTAAAGAATTTAATAAAATTGTGAAACTTGGACGAACTCATTTGCAAGATGCTACGCCTCTTACTTTGGGACAAGAATTTTCAGGTTACCAATCACAATTAAAGGTATGTATCAGTAGAATTGAAAAAGCTTTAAATGAAATATACTTTTTAGCCCAAGGTGGTACAGCTGTTGGCACGGGGATAAATACAAAGATAGGATTTGACAAAAAAATTATTAAAGAAATAAAAAAAATAACAAAGCTTCCTTTTAAACCAACAAAAAATAAATTTGCAGCTCTGGCATCTCACGATCCTATTGTAAATTTTTCAGGAACCATGAATACCGCCGCTGTATGCTTGATGAAAATTGCAAACGATATAAGATTTTTAGCATCAGGTCCTAGAGCAGGATATGGTGAACTTGTTCTTCCAGAAAACGAACCAGGTTCTTCTATAATGCCAGGGAAGGTTAACCCAACACAGTGTGAAGCTGTTACAATGGTTTGTGTAAAAGTTATTGGAAATCATAACGGTATAACTATGGCAGGTTCACATGGTCATTTTGAGTTGAATGTTTTTAAACCTCTCATAATTCATAACATCTTACAGTCTATAAATATTATGTCGGACTCGTCTAAAGCTTTTGCAAATTACTGCGTAAAAGGGTTAAAGGCAGATAAAAAAAGAATAAAGTCACTTTTAGAAAATTCACTCATGCTAGTTACAGCTCTATCGCCCAAAATAGGTTACGATAATGCTGCTAAAATTGCGAAGAAAGCACATAAAAATAATACTACGCTCAAAGAAGAGGCTATTAAGTCTGGTTTAATAACAGAGAAAGAATTTAACAAGATTGTTGATCCAAAAAAAATGACTCGTCCAAATAGATAGTTCTATTCTAGTCTTTTGAAGGATTCGTTCGCGAATTTTTTAATTTTAAAAAAATCTAAAAAACCAAATACATTTTTATCTATTACGTGATTATCAATTAAATCCTTTACAATTTTTGTATTGGTGGGACCTACAAGTTGATTATTATAAATAAGTTTTTCAAATCTGATTTCTTTTTTAGTTACATCAATTTTCCCTACTGCATTAAAGCTCATATTATTATCATCAGGACTTAAATTAAATTTTTTGAGTATTTTGTTAGCATCATTTGAAACAAAATTTAAAAAGAAATTTATTCTTCGATCTTTTCCAGTTCCTAAAAAAGATATGTTGAATTTAAATAAGCCATTTTCTCCTAAATTTGCTGAACCACTCTTGATTTTTATATCACCATTCTCAAATAATAAGGTCAAATCTGTATCTTTTATTTTACCAAGATAAGATTCTGTTTTTTTCATACTGATATTAATTTTACCATTAATTTTTTTACTAATATTAAACTGACTCGACGGAGATACAGAAAAAAATGAATTATAGTATGAGAAGAGTTTTTTAAAATTTACCTGATTGATACCAAAATTTAAATTAAAATAAAAATTATTTTTAAAGTTTATATTGCCATTTATTTTTGAATTAAGAAATTTACTTCTAAAAAAGGAATCTGAAATTTTATAGAATTCTCCACCATCAAAGTTTATTAATAAAATATTATTTAAAATTTTAAGGTTTAATTTTCCTGCAGTCTTTTTTAAATTGCTGTTTTTATCAAAGTCTATCTTTAACTTAGTCTTTAATGCGGGCATTGAAAAGTTAAGAATTTTCCTATCTTCTTTGTTGTTTGTAAATTTAATCTTAAATTTATTTTTCGAAAAGAGACCTTTAATTGAAATACTAACTTGGTCTTTTTTGAATTTATTGCTCAAGTCAAAATTGTTTAAAGAAATTAAATTTTTTTGTTTGTCTTCAAAAAATAGTTTACAATCATCTAGTGCGATTAGGTTTGCATTGTATTTTTGAAAATATTCTAAGTAAGTTATAAATTTGTCTGGATCAAGTTTGATTTGTTGTTTTTTAATATAAAATTTTTTAAATTTTAAGCTTTCAATTGATTGAAGTTTTGAGAAAGATATTAAAAAATTACTTTTTTTAATCAATATTAAATCTTCCTTTTTTTTATTTAGGCTTATTTCTAGCCCCTCTACTACCAACCTTGGTGTTGGGAATAGATTAAAATTTACTTTCCCATTTATATTTGATTCTACATTTAAGTAATTATTGATTTTTTCTTTAAGTATTTGGTTATTAGTTGAATAATCAAAAAAGAATGGTTTTAATAAATACGATAATATCAGGGTAATTATTATAGCTATTAATACAATTGCGACATTTCTTATGTTAATTTTTTTTTTTAAATTATTAACACTTCTTTTATTTATATAAGCCAGAAGAATTTTAATAGCTGAACTTTTCATAGCTTTGTTTTATAAGCAGAATAATATAGAAAATAAAGTACTTAGTGATGAAAGATTTTTTAAATGAGTTGAACGAGGAACAAAGGTCCGCTGTTTTAAACACAGACGGACCCACTCTTGTAGTTGCGGGTGCAGGTTCTGGTAAAACAAAAGTTCTAACCTCAAGATTAGCTTATATTGTTAAAGAAAAAAAAGCTTGGCCTAATCAAATACTGTGCGTCACTTTTACAAACAAAGCAGCAAAAGAAATGCGTGATAGAGTTTTAAAAAATCTAGGAGGAAAATTGGATTCTTTGTCATGGCTTGGAACTTTTCACGCGATTAGTGTAAAATTTTTAAGACGACACGCGGAAGCAATAGGGCTTAAAAGTAATTTTACGATCCTTGATACAGATGATCAGAAAAAATTAATTAAAAATATATCAAAAGCTGAAAATATTGATGCAAAAAAAATCTCACCTCAATTTATACTTGCTTTAATTGATAAGTGGAAAAATAAAGGTTTCCTGCCAGATGAGGTTGAATTATCAAAATCTAATCTTTTTGAAAATCAAATTTTAAAAATTTATAAAATTTATCAGAACAAAATAAGAGATTTAAATTCGTGTGATTTCGGAGACCTAATACTTTATTGTGTGAAGTTGTTTGAAAAAAATAATGATATCAGAAAAATTTACTCAAATAATTTTAAATATATATTGGTAGACGAATATCAAGATACAAATTTTATTCAAAATAAATGGTTAAATTTAATAGTTAATCAAAATCAGAACATTTGTTGTGTTGGTGATGATGATCAATCAATTTACAGTTGGCGTGGCGCAGAAATAAAAAATTTTTTAAGTTTTGACAAGGTTTATCCTAAATGTAAAATTTTTAGATTAGAACAAAATTACAGGTCAACTAAGAATATTTTGAATACTGCATCTTATTTGATTTCGCATAATAAAGACAGGCTTGGAAAAAAACTTTGGACTAATGGTGATGAAGGCGAACGAGTAAAATTAAATTGTTATAAAAATGGAAAAGAAGAAGCCCAAGAAGTTGCTTCAATTATAGAGCAAAAAATAATTAAAAAAGATTCCCTAAACAACATTGCGATACTTGTGAGAGCTATTTACCAAACAAGGGAATTTGAAGAGAGATTTTTAAAGATTGGTTTAAATTATAGAATTATAGGTGGTACTAAATTTTATGAAAGAGCCGAAGTAAAGGACGCAGTATGTTATTTGAGAATAGTAAATCAAAAATTTGACGATCTAGCCTTTGAAAGGATAATTAATAGACCTAGAAGAGGACTAGGTGACACTACAGTAAAAAAATTGCACGATTTTTCTTCCAGAAATAAAATATGCTTGGAAGACTCAGCGAGAAAACTTCTTGAACAAGATGCTTTTAAACCAAAAGTTAAAGCTTTGATTAAAAATATATTGGATTTAATAAATAAATGGAGATTAGATAAAAAAAAAAATAAGCATTTTGATTTACTTAAAATTATTTTGGATGAGTCAGGTTACTCTGCAATGTTGAAAAATAAGAAAGACTTGGAGAACGAAAACCGATTGGAAAATCTAAAAGAACTTCTAAGAGCAATGCATGACTATGATAATCTTCAAGGATTTTTAGAACACGTTGCTTTAGCTACATCGATTGATCAAGAATGGGATGAGGAAAAAATTAATATTATGACTATGCACGCTTCAAAAGGATTGGAGTTTAATACAATCTTCTTACCAGGATGGGAAGAAGGTTTGTTTCCTCATCAAAAATCTTTAGAGGAAAAGGGAGATTTTGCTTTGGAAGAAGAGAGAAGATTAGCTTACGTTGGTGTAACAAGAGCAAAAAAACAAGCCTATATTTCTTTTGCAACACAAAGGTCGTGGCATGGCGAATGGATGGATAGTTTACCTTCAAGATTTATAAACGAACTTCCCGAAGAAGGCGTGGAAAAAAATGAAAACTTGATTAAGGAAGTTCCTGAAGATTTTGAATTCAATCAAGATAATTTATTTGATGATAATGAGGAATATAGAAGTCCAGGATACGCGAGACTCAAAAAAAAATTGGGAAAGTAATGAAAAAAATAAGAAAACTTTTAGATAAATACAATATTGATGCATATATAATACCCAAAAATGATGAGTTTTTTAATGAGTATGTTCCTAAATCCCGGGACAGACTAAAATTCATATCAAATTTTTCTGGATCTGCTGGATTTTCTATTATTTTTAAAGATAAAAATTATCTTTTTGTAGATGGAAGATATACAACTCAAGCCAAATACCAATCGGGGAAAAAATTTAAAATTTTTACTATTCCAAAAGAATTCCCTAAAAGTATAATTAAAACCAACAAAAAAACTGTAATTGGATTTGATCCAAGATTGCACACTGAAAAACAGTTAAATTTTTTATTTAATATAAAAAATATTGTTTTGAGACCTATCAACGAAAACTTAATTGATATGATTTGGTCTAGAAAACCAAAAGGCTTAGCAAAACCCTTCTATTTAATTCCCTCGAAACAAACGGGGAAAAATAGTTTAAAAAAAATACAACAAGTACAAAAAATACTTTTAAAAAATAAACTTGATTATTTATTAGTTACAGCTTCAGAAAATGTAGCTTGGTTACTTAATATACGAGGTCAAGATACTTCTCACTCCCCTATCCCAAACTCTAGATTATTAATTAGTAAAAAGGGTACTATAGATTTTTTTGTAAATCCAAAGAAGTTGAGTAAATTAAAAAAAATTAAAATACGAGTACATGATGAGAAAAATATGGAAAGAATTTTAAGCAGCCTATCAAAAGAAAAAATACTGCTTGATAGTATTTCGTGTTCATTTTTCTTCAAACAACTTTTAGTAAGAAAAAATAAAGTTATAGAAAGAATTGATCCAATACACTTTTTTAAATCTATAAAAAATAATACAGAGATAAAAAATATGAAAATATGCCATCTAAAAGATGGAATTGCATTAACAAAATTTTTATTATGGTTAAAAAAAAATTTTAAATCAAAAAAAATTACAGAAATATCTGCTGAAAGAAAATTAGAAAGCTTCAGAAAGATGAATAGATCTTATAAATTTCCAAGTTTTAATACAATTTCTGGGTCAGGTCCTAATAGCGCCATTATTCATTACAGGGCGTCCTACAAAACAAATAGAAAATTAAAAAAAGGAGAGCTATATCTTGTAGACTCTGGGGGTCAATATTCTTTTGGTACTACAGATGTAACTAGAACGATTTCTTTAGAAAATAAATCTAATTATATAAGAGAAGTTTATACACGTGTCTTGAAAGGACATATCGCTGTTTCAAATTTTAAAATAAAAAAAAACTCTACAGGAGCTCAGGTAGATAAAAATGCAAGAAAATTTTTAAAAAGAATCAATCTCGACTATCCTCATGGCACTGGTCATGGTGTTGGATATTTTTTAAATGTTCATGAGGGTCCTCAATCAATATCAAAAAATAATAAAATTAATTTGCAAAATGGGATGGTGCTTTCTAATGAACCTGGCTACTATAAAGAAGGCTCATTTGGAATAAGAATAGAAAATCTAGTTTATATTAAAAAGAAAAGATTTAAGGAATTAACTATAGCACCAATTGAAAAAGATTTAATTAGTAAAAAAATATTAAATAATGAAGAAATTAAATGGATAAATAATTATCATTTTAGAGTTAAAAAAAATTTATTAAAATTTATGAATACAGCAGAAAAAAAGGATTTAATAAAAGCTTGCTCACCTATTTAGTAATTCATACCATTGTTTTTCTGTCATTATTTTTATTTTTATTTCTCTTGCTTTATCAATCTTCTTTTTAGTTGGCTTTGAATTACCTACAATGAGATAGTTTAACTTTTTAGATACAGAACCAAGAATTTTTGCTCCATTTTCCTCGGCTAATGATTTAGCCTCTGATCTACTCATTTTTTCAAATCCACCGGTAAACATTATATTCATATTAGATAGTTTGCCTTTTTTACTAATTTTCTTAAAATCTTCAATTTTTAAAACGGTCATCAAAGATTGAGTTATATTAATATTTTTACTGTTTGAAAAAAAATCTTCAATTGATTTGACTTGAGTTTCTCCAATTCCATCAAGATCATATAAATTTTTTAAAATTGATTTTCTCTTATTCATCTTAAATAATTCTGAAAATTTATTATCATTCTTAAAAAAACCTGCTAAGATTTTTGCATTTTCTTGGCCTATGTGCCTTATTCCAATGGAATAAATAAATCTTTCTAAAGGTATTGTTTTTGAGGCACTAATTGCACTTTTCAAATTTTTAATGGAAAGTTCGCCCCAACCTTCAAGATTTTGTATTTTCTTATAGTCTAATTGAAAGATGTCAGCAGGTGTTTTAATTAATTTTAAACTCCAAAAATTATCTACTACTTTCTTTCCTAGCCCTTCGATATCAAAAGCATCTTTGGATACAATATGCTTTAGTTTTTCTTTTGCGATATAGTCACATTCATAACCTTTGGTGCACCTTCTCACTGCATCAATTTTTTTCGTAGCAGGATTCATTTCCTTTTTAGTTAATGAACCGCATAAACACATTTTGGGGAAAATAAATTTTGTACTATTGCTATCTCTTTTAGATTTATTAACGGATAAAACTTGCGGGATAACATCCCCGGCTCTTTGTATTGTTACGATATCTCCGACTCTAATATCTTTTCTATTAATTTCATCTTCATTATGTAAAGTTGCATTTGAGACGACAACACCTCCCACTGTAACAGGGTCTATTTTTGCAACAGGTGTTATAGCTCCTGTTCTTCCAACTTGTATTGATATGCTTCTAATTTTTGAAGATGCTTTAACCGAGGAAAATTTATATGCTATCGCCCATCTCGGAGAATGCGATGTTGAACCAAGTCTCTCTTGTAAATTAAAATCATTCACTTTGTATACAATTCCATCAACATCATAGTCTAGGCTTGATCTTTGATCTTCTATGTCTGAATGATTTTTTTCAATTTCGTCTATTGATCCAACTTTTTTACAATAAGAATTAATTTTAAATCCCCATATTTTCATCTTTTCCAATAAATCAGTCTGATTTTTAAAAATTTGAGGTTTAATTTCTCCAATTCCATAAGCAAAGAATTTTAGAGGTATCTTTTTTGTTTCTTTAGAGTCTTTCTGTCTTAGTGAACCACCAGCAGCATTTCTTGGATTTGCAAATTTTTCTTTTAGCCCTTCAAAGTCACCTTTTCCTATATAAACTTCCCCTCTTATTTCAATTACTTCAGGTGCGTTATTTATTTTTTTTGGAATTTCTTTTATTGTTATTAAATTTTCGGTAATATTCTCTCCAAAAACTCCATCTCCTCGGGATAATCCAAAAACTAATTTACCGGCTTCATATCTTAAAGATGCAGAGATGCCGTCAATTTTAGGTTCAGAGGATAATTCAATCTCTTTGGAAATATTTAAAAAGTTTTTGATTTTTTTTTTAAAGTCAATCATATCATCTTTATCAAATGCATTACCAAGAGAAAGCATTGGCTTTGAATGTTTAACCTTTTGAAATTTACTTGAAGGCTTTGAACCGACAATATCTTGTATTCTATCTGTTCCTTGTAAATATGGATAATCTTTCTCTAATTTAATTAGTTCTTTTTTAAGATTGTCAAATTCAAAGTCGGATACTATTGGATTATCTTTTTCAAAATAAGCTTTATTAAAATTATTAAATTTTTTAATCTTTTCCTTATAAATTTTTGATATTTTTTCTTTATTCGTCATTAATTAATAACATTTTTTTGATAGTTCTCTTAATTAATCCAGCTTCTTTTTGGTTTTTTTCAATTTTAGGAATTGAGTAATTTTTGTTTAAAATTTTATAAGATCTTTTATACCACTCACTTGAATTATAATTATATCCCAATAAGACTGCAGCTGCTTTGGCCTCGTCATCTAAACCAATTTTATAGTATATTTCTACCAGACGAAATAAAGCTTCCTCGATAAAAATTGTATTGTCATAATCTTCAACGATAACTTTTAATCTATTAATTGCAGCTATCCACTTTTCATTTTTAATATAATAACGAGCAATAGACATCTCTTTTGCAGCAAGTTGGCTTATCACTAATTCAAGTTTAAATTTTAAATCTATTGCATAATCTGTATTTGGATATTTATCTAAAAAAAATTCAATCTTCTTTTTTGACTTAAGAAGTGGTTCTATATCTTTTTCTTCATCTAAGATCTGCTCATAATAACTGATTGCTATTAAATAATTAGCATAATCTAGATTATCACTTGCGGGATAAGTTCTGGTGTACCTTTCGAGATTTATAATCGCATCATCATAAAAGTTTATAGAATAAAAACAATAACCAACCATTAGAGCTGACTTTGCTGCCCATTCAGATTGCGGCAATAATATTTCTGCTTCGCTAAATTTTTTTGAAGCATAAAAATAATCTGATACTTCAATAGCTTTTAATCCCTCTTTATAAACTTTAATTGCTTGATCTTTAGCCGGCAAAGACTGTTTTAAAATCCTTTTCTCTCCTGATCCACAAGAAGATAAAAAAATCAGAAAAATTAAATAAATAAGCTTTTGCATATATAAACTAATAGCAAAAAAAACTGTTATGGTAAAATTAAGATTTTATTAGGCGTTTACTGCCAGTCTTTTGTTAAGAGGAACGATTTTTCTCACATTTTCGTTATTAGATTCGCTTTCGACAATCTCGTAGTTACTCTTATCTGAAAAAATTTTTCTTAAAAATTTATTTGTTAAAGCATGACCACCGTGAAGACATTCTACAGATCCGATAACTCTTACGCCACATAACATGAAGTCACCTGCTAAATCTAGGATCTTGTGATTAACGAATTCTTTCTCAAACCTCAAGCCTCCTTCATTGAGAACTTTGCTTCCTTTAACAACAATTGCATTATCTAATGATCCACCTTTTGCAAGACCAACGGACTTAATTTTTTCTACATCTTCATATAAACAAAAAGTTCTAGCTGAAGATATATAGTCTAAATTTTTTTCTTTAAAACTAACACTGTTAGATTGCATTTGAATTAAAGGATTATTTTTATAATCTAATGTAAACTTAACTTCAAAATCATTAGCAGAGGGATTAATGCTTATTAATTTATCATCATCTTTTAACTCTACTTTCTTTTTAATTTTTACAAATTTCCTTTTACCTTTAAGCATTTTAAGTCCACATTTTTTTATCATCTTAACAAAATCTTTTGCAGATCCATCCATTATGGGAACTTCTGAACCATTTAAATTGACAATCAAATTATCAATGCCACACATGTAAAATGCTGCCATTAGATGTTCTATAGTCGAAACGCTTACTCCGAAACTATTTTCTATTTTTGTACAAAGTTTTGCAGATGATACATTTTTGAAATTGGCAATAATTTCGTTATTTTTTTCTAGATCTACTCTTTTAAAAACTATTCCTGAGTTTGAGTTTGCTGGAACTAATTGAACATCAACAACTTCTCCTGAATGTAGTCCGATACCTGAGAAACTTATTTTGGTATTAAGTGTTTTTTGATACTCTTGGCTCATGAAGATTTTATATAGAATTAAGAATTTAACTTTAAGACAACTAATGTTACGAAAAACTACAAAAAAGGTTACTTGAAAAAACGTGAAAAAACACCTGTAAACAGAGACTTTTTTTCCTGGGCATGAGGTACCGCCTCCGCATGCCAACCATTAAATGCAAGTTCGGCTGCACCTAATAGCGACAGATCTTCAAGTTTTATTAATCTTAGGGCAATTTTGTCTGAATTAATGCTTAAGTAGCTAGAAAACATTTTATCAAAGTTTTCTAAAAAAACTTTATTCTCAAATACTAGATATAAATGGGAAAGTTTATTTTTAAAATGTTTGATATTTGAATTTTGATTAAATAAGTGATTCATCATCTCTTCTACGCGTGTTTCTATAATTTCTTTAATATGTGATAAAGTTAATTTGGTAAATTGAGAGTCTTTAAAAAACTTTTCATCTAAATATTTTTTACTATTTTTATCTATATTATTAAAATTAATATTATTAAGTATAGAATTTACATCTTCTTCTTTTATTGAACAAAGTTGAGATAAATCCCTAAAAATTGAGTTTGTTCCAAAAGGAAATGTTTTTAAGAAAACTAGAGATCTATTTTCATAAATACTAATGGTACTTATTTCATCATCTATATTTAATAAAAATAAATTTTTTAAATTATTATTTTCACTTACAAGATTAATGCCAGTTGTTAAGGGTCTGCATAATAGTCTATCTACTTTTAAATCATTATTTTCAAATAAATTTCTAATATTCTTAATATTATTTTTTGGTAAAGATATTAAAGTCATTTGTAAGCCTAAATGGTCAGCAAAAACATTTAACGGAATTTTATCTTTTTTCTTTTTATCTAAATAAAAATTTGAATTTAAAATATGAATAATTGAATTTTTTTCTTGATTTTTCGAAATTGAAATTTTCCCTTCGTTCAATATATAATCAATATCTCTTTTTTCAACTTTTGCTCCATTGAGTTTTTTAAAAGAAGTTATATAAGTTGAAGTCATGTCTCTTTGATTAATAATTAAATTTATATTGGAAAAAATCTTGTCAGTTTTTTTTTCTATTTCTTTAAGGTCTTTTGAAACAATTTCTGATGCTAAATTGATATCAATCACATCTCCCTTTTTTATACCAATATTTTCAGATTTTTTTTTTGTTAATAAACTATAATTTAAATTTTCTGATAAGTTAAAGACAGCGTATCGAATTGATTGATTGTTTACTTCTGCAAATAATTTTGCTGATTTTTCTACCATTATCTCATTATAAGTTCATTTTTAATTCTAAAATCAAATATTTTAAATTTATTAAATTCACTTTTTTCGTAAATTTCCGCAAACTTTTCAAGTGCCTCATTATAGTTTTCTGGGGGTAACTTTATTAATTTATTATCATTTAATAAAACATCCCATCTTCGAGTTGCATAATAATTATATTTCTTAACTAATTTTATATTGAACTTACTTTTTTCTATTTTTTTATAAAAATTGGAAAAATTTTCGATGGCTCCTTTTCCGTGTACTTCGGGTAAATTTGTAAAATTATTTTTATAATTGTTTATTATTTTATTATTTTTTAACAATAGATAATTATTGTCTATGTCGTTTATGTATATTCCAATTGGTTCGAGTTCTATTACCTCTATTTTTACTTTATTTGGATAAATTTTTTTAATTTTAAACGTTTGAACGAAATCAATATCATCCAAAGTACCTTTAAAATTGTTATAATTTAAAAAAAATAAATTTTTATCTTTTATATTGCTTAACTTTTTTTCAATTTCTTTCTTACTTGAATTTACAACACCGTTTATTTCTATATGCTTTATAGAAAAAAATTCTAATTTAAATTTTGTTCCATCGTAAAAATTATATGTACTTAAAAAAATAAACAAAATAACCCATAAATAGTAATTTTTTTTCATCTGTCTATACTTGCATTTTGAATCATCCACTTTATTAATTGATTAAAGGAAATTTTAGCAAATCTCGCTATTTCTGGAACCAATGACAAATTGGTCATGCCCGGTTGAGTATTTAATTCTAATAAAAAAAACTTACCTTTATCAAAACGAAAATCACATCTAATTGTACCTTTACATTTTAAGGCTTTGTTAGCTTTTTTTGAAATTTTTAAAACTTCTTTATATTTTTTATCTGGAATACTTGCTGGCATAATATGTAAAGTTTTAGACGACTTTTGATATTTTGCTTTATAATCATAAAATTTTCTTTTTGGACGTAACTCTATTGCACCTAATGCTCTATCACCCATTAATGCTACCTGTATTTCTTTTCCTGGAATAAAAGTCTCAAATATCAAGCCTTTATATTTTTTTTTTTAGACTATCAAATTCTCCCTTTAAAATTTTTAAATTTTTACAAATTTTAACTCCTATGCTTGATCCTTCGTCATTTGGTTTTACAACTATAGGAAAATTAAGTTTATTAATCTTAATTCTATTAGCTAAATTTGTTTTAGAATAATTCTTTTCATCAATATAAAAAAAATTGGGAGTTCTAATATTATTCTCGATAAAGATATTCTTTGAAAGATTTTTATTCATTGCAAGCATTGATGAGATTACACCTGAATGAGTGTAGGGTACGCGCAAATATTCAAAAAAAGACTGAATTTTACCATCTTCCCCGTTTTTTCCATGGAGAGCATTAAAAACAATATCGGGTTTTATTTTTTCAATTTCAAAAATAGAGGAAAATTTAGGATCAAACGCAACTACTTTATATCCAATTTTTTTAATTGCACTTATGCATGCTTTACCAGTTTTTAAACTAATTTCTCTTTCTTTTGAAGTTCCTCCTTGGATTACTAGTATTTTTTTTTTTTTCATTATTTTTTACCAATAATTTTAATTTCTAATTCTAAATTTATACCTGTTTTTATAAATACTTTTTCTTTTACTAAATTAATTAATTTTTCAATATCTGAGGCACTTGCATCACCATTATTTAAAAAAAAATTATTATGCTTTTCAGAAATACTAGCGCCACCAACCTTGAGATTTGAACAATTTGATAATTTTATCAGCTCCCATGCTTTTTTACCATTTTCTGGATTTTTAAAAGTACTTCCACATGTTTTTACTCTTGTGGGCTGACTCTCTTTTTTTTTATTAATCAAGATATCTTTTTTTTGTAAAATATTTTTTTTTTCTGTTAATTCTCCTTTAAAGGTAGCACTTATAATTATTAAATTTTTTCTTAAATTATTACCTCTGTAAAAAAACTTAATTTGATCTTTGTTATAAGTTTCTATTTCTCCATTAAAATTAATTGCGCTTAAAGATAAAAAAATTTTTGAAATATCTTCTCCATAGCAGCCACTATTCATAGTTATTGAGCCTCCTATACTACCGGGTATACATGATAAAAATTCAAAACCAGATATTGAATTTTCAGATGCAAAATCCGATATTTTTCTATCTAAAGTTGCTCCACCTACTTCAATTGTATTTTCTGTTTTAAGCTTAGTATATGAAAAGCTATTTCCTAATTTTATTACAACCCCTTCAAATCCCCCATCTCTAAAAAGAGTGTTTGAGCCTGCGCCTAATATATGAATTTTATAATTACTAGGGTTATTTTCTTTTAAAAAAGTTTTTAAATCATTAATTGACTGTGTTTTAAAAAATATTTTTGCTGGTCCACCAAGATTAAACCAATTATATTTGGACAGTTCTTCGTTTTTTATTAAATCTTTCATTTTAAAAAGATATCTCTCTCATCCACTTTGTAATTGATCCGGCTCCCATCCCAATTATTAATTCATTTTTTAATAAATTCTTTTTAAAAAATTTATATAGATCAGCCTGATTATCAATCAATATTACTTCCACATTAGAATTTTTAGAAATCTGTGTTGCAAATTTTTTATCATCATATTGTCTATCTATTTTTTCTCCTGCTGGATATACGGGGCATAGTACTAATCTATCAGAAGATTTAAATGAAAATGTAAATTCTTTTTTTAATAATTTAACTCTAGAGTACCTATGTGGTTGAAAAATAGAAATAATTCTTTTTTCAGGGTTTGATTTTTTTAAACTATCTAAAACAGATTTGATTTCTGTGGGGTGGTGAGCGTAGTCATCAAAGAAATCATTTCCATTAATTTTGAAAACTTTCGTTAAACGTCTCTGAATACCTGCAAATTCTTTCAAAGACTTTTTTATTATTTTCAAGTCAATACCTATATAGGAACATAAGGCTATAGCTGCAACTGCGTTTAAAATATTATGTGATCCTATTAAATTTAGTTTAATATTTTTTATTATTTTTGTTTCAAATAGAGGTAAAGAAACTTTTAAATCAAAGTTAGAATGATCTTTCTTATAGTCCGTATTAATTATTTGATAATTTGCTTTACTATTAAATCCATATGTTAAAAAATTTTTATTTTTTAACTTTTTGGAAATTTTTTTTAAATCCTCACTATCAATACAGATAAAACTTTTGCCAAGGGTTGGAGTCTTGTTAATAAACTTTGTAAATGCTTTTTTTAGATTTTTATAATTTTTGTAAAAATCTAAATGTTCATAGTCAACATTAGTTACAACTGAATAGTTAACGGGTAAATTTAAAAAACTACCGTCCGACTCATCAGCTTCCACTACGGACCATTCTCCCTTGCCAAGTTTAGCGCTTCCCCCTAAAGAATTAACAACGCCTCCATTTATTATTGTTGGGTCTAGATTACCCTCTGAAAGAATTTTTGCGATTAAGGAAGTTGTAGTTGTTTTTCCATGGGATCCTGTAACTACAATATTTTTTTTTAATGATACCACATGTCCTAGCATTTCTGCTCTTTTAAATATCTTGATTCTTTTTTTCTTTGCCTCAATTATTTCATTATTGTTGTTTTTTATAGCGGATGATCTAACCACGATAGTAACATTTTTTAGGTTTTCTTTACTATGTTTAGAAAAAACTTTAATTTTTATTTTTTTACATCTCTCAACATTTTTGTTTTTAGAAATATCGCTTCCTTGAACACGAAAACCCATTTTTTGCATAACCTGGGCTAAACCACTCATGCCTATGCCTCCGATACCAATAAAATGAATTTTTTCTTTTAAACCTATTCTAATTTTTTTCATTTAAAAATTTCTCAATAAATTTACCAACTTTAGAAATTGAATTTTTATCAGAGTGTTCATCCATTTTGCTTTTCATTAAAAGTAGTTTTTTCCTATTTTTATTTAAATCTTCTAAAGTTTCAAACAATTTAGAAAAAACAAATTTTTCTTCGAGTAATTTACAATACCCTTTATTAACAAAATTTTGTGCATTTTTAAGTTGATGATTATCTGCAGAAGAAGGCAGAGGAATGGCAACAAAAGGTATTCTAAGATTAATTAGTTCAGCCAAAGATGATGCGCCTGATCGTGTAATAGCTAAATCGGAATTTATATAATGTTCTGTTAAGTTGTCAGAAAAAGAGAAAAGTTTGTAATTAATTTTATTTTTACTGTAAATTTCCTCTATTTCTTTCTTTTGAGAATCTAGGCATTGTTGAAATACATTAAATTCAATTTTATTTATTTTACAATTCTCTATTACTTTGGGTATCTGTTCTCCAAAAACTTTTGCCGACTGACTTCCCCCCATTATCAAAATAGATAAAATTCTATTATGTTCTAAATTTTTTTCCTTTTTTATTTCAAAAATTTTTTTTCTAAGCAAATACCCAGATTCGAAGATTTTATTTTTATATTTTGGTTTTATTCCAGAAGTATTTATTGAAGAAAGTAAAATTTTATTTGCAAACGGTAAAAGAGCTCTGTTTGTCCTGCCTAATATTAAATTATTTTCATATATAACAAATGGTATCTTTAACAAATAAGAGGCTATACACACTGGGAAAGAAGAGTAGCCACCCATACCAAAAACGATAGTAGGGTTTATTTTTTTTAAATAAAAAAAGGAATTTACTATTGAAAAAAAAATTTTATTTAAATTAATTATTGATTTAATTATATTTTTTTGAAATATGGTTTCGGTATTTATAAGTTTAATATTTTTTTCTTTTTTTAAGTATTTCATACCTCTCTTGTCAGAAAATATTTCTACTTCAAAATTATTTTTTAAATGATCAGAAAGTGCAACAGCGGGGAATACATGGCCCCCTGTTCCACCTGTTGCAATTACAATCTTACTTTTATTTCCCATAATTAATCTCTCAAGCTTAGTGATGTATAATTTAAAACAAAACCAGCAAGAATTCCGCTAGATAAAAGTGATGAGCCTCCGTAACTTAAATATGGAAGGGTCATGCCTGTTGTTGGTAAAAGATTCGCATTAACACCGACATGTATAAATGTTTGAAATAATAATAATGAAATCAATCCACTAAGGGCGAGTTTATAAAAATCATTATCTAAATTTAAAATTTTTTTAATTACCCTAAAAGCAATAAATAAAAAAATTGATATTATTAATATTGAAACTATTGAACCATACTCCTCACTAATTACAGCAATTACATAATCTGTATGCGCTTCTGGCACACTTTCCTTGAGCACACCTTCTCCAACACCTTGTCCTTTCAAACCTCCTTCTCTTATAGCTTCAGTTGCTCTTGTAGACTGAAAACTGCTGCCTTTTTCTGAATCAAAAAATGAAATAACTCTTGATATAATGTAATCAAATCGCTCGGGAAGAAAAAAAACTAATCCAGACAGAATTATTATTAAAAGTAAAAATAGCAATGTGAGCAAATAAATATTAAACCCTGAAATAAATATTACAGATATCCACGAACATACTAGAAGTACAGATTGTCCTAAATCTGGTTGTAAAACTAATAACCAAATAATTAATGAAAGCAAAATAAATGAAAAAAAATATGAGAAGTTAAGATTTTTAATCCAATGTGAACTAATTATTTGTGCAATCACAAGTATAAAAAAAGGCTTTATAAATTCAATTGGTTGAAAACGTAGAACATAAAAATTCAGCCATCTTTTTGCTCCTTTAACCTCAATACCAATTAAAGGAACCAAAACTAAAGTAAGAAAAAAAATCAGAAAAATAGGCAATAAAACTCTATTGAGTAATTTTGTATTTAAAATTGATATTCCAAACATTATTAAAAGAGACACAAATGTATACAAGAGATGTTTTTGAAAAAAAAAATAATATTCTTTATTTAATCTTTCATCAGCAATAAATGATGTTGATGAAAAAGAAAAAAATAAACCTAAAATAAAAAGGAGAATAAAGCTAAAGAATATTGGTTTATCAAGATTTCTCCAATAATTCTTTATTTTAAACAAATTTAATATAGTTTTTTCAGAGATGTTTTTTTGCATATTTTTTTACAAGTTTTTTAAATTCATTTCCCCTTTCTTCGAAGTTAAGAAACTGATCGTAGGAAGCGCTAGCGGGACTCAGTAAAATAGTAATCCTTTTATTTTCTAAATTTTTGATATCTTTAAAAATTGATATTAGTGCATTATTTAAGGTTTTGGATAATTGAAAATTAATTTTTCCGTTTAAATAACTCTTAAAAATTTTCATATGATTGCCAATAATGTACGACTTAACAATATTTTTCTTTGATTTTCCTAAATTAAATTTTTCTCCTAGTTTGGGCAAGCCCCCGACTATCCAAAAAATATTTTTATTGCTTCTGATAGCAAATTTAGTTGCCTGAAAAGTTGTTGCTTTAGAATCGTTTATAAAAACTTTTTTATTTTTTTTATAAAAAATTTCATGTCTGTGGGGCAATCCTTTGAAAGAATCCAGAGAACTTATAAAAGATTTTTCCTTAATTTTTAATACTTTCGATAGCGCAAAAACAAAGCTCATATTTTCTTCATTTGCTTCTGAAATTAAATAGCTATTTTTTATTTTATTTTTTATTCTCTTGTAATTAAGAGAAGTTACAAAATTTAATTTGCCTAAAAAATTTTTTCTTCTATAGATTTTTAAAATTTTTTTATCATTAATAAAAGCAAAATTATCACTCTGCTGATATAAAAAAATTTTTAACTTTGACTCTATATAATTTTTCATAGACCCATGCCAATCTAAATGATCATTTGTTATATTTAATATTATCGCATAATCAGGTTTGATAAATTTTGAACGCTCAAGCTGAAATGACGATGCCTCTATAACGACTAGAGGTTTTTTTTTTAAATTTAAACTCAAAGCTGGTTTACCTATATTTCCACCCAAAACGGCTTTTATTTTATTTTTGTTTAATAAGTGCTCGATGATTTTACAAGTAGTGGATTTTCCATTTGTACCTGTAACGACAATTGATTTAACTTTTGGATTAAAAATATAAAATAAATCAAGGTCAGTAATAATCTTTGACTTATTTTTTAATAAAGCCTTTTTAAGTTCAGTTTTTTTTATATTTATGCCCGGACTAACTACGATATAGTCTACGAAATTTATATGATTTAAAAAACTTATTTTTTTTTTTTCATTTAATTTCCAATTCCTTTTAATATTTTTGTTGTCATCCCAAATGATATATTTTTTTATTCCAACTTTATTAAAGTAATTAATTACGGAGTTTCCAGTAGTCCCAAGACCGTAAACTGCAAAGCTTTTTTTGCTAAAATTAAATGATTTGCTCATTGATATACTTAACGTAGTTTTAATGTGGCTAGCCCAACTAAAGCTAAAATAATTGCTATTATCCAAAATCTTATTACAACAGTCGACTCGGCCCATCCTTTTTTTTCAAAATGATGGTGTATAGGAGCCATCATGAAAACTCTTTTTCCAGTTAACTTAAATGATATTACTTGAATAATTACTGAAACTGTTTCTAAAACAAATAGACCGCCAACAATTGCAAGAACAATTTCATGTTTGGCTATTATAGCTACAGATGCTACTGAACCACCTAATGATAACGAACCGGTATCTCCCATGAATATTTTTGCTGGCGGAGCGTTGTACCATAGAAACCCTAGACATGATCCTACGATAGAACCACAAAAAATTGATAACTCACCAACGTTTGGAATGTATTGAATTTGTAGATAATCAGAAAAGATTTTATTTCCAACTACATAACAAATTAAAGAAAAAGAAAGTGCAACCAACATAACAGGGACTGTTGCCAATCCGTCTAATCCATCTGTTAAATTTACAGCATTAGAAGATCCGATTATCACAAAAATACCAAACGGGATAAAAAATAAACCCATATTTAAAATAAGATTTTTAAAAAAGGGAAAGTATAAATTTGAAATAGTTTTATGCTCGGAAAAGTAAACTAGAGATAATATTGCAATTAGTGAAATTAATAATTGCCAAAAAAATTTCGTTTTGGCTTTAATTCCAGAAGAATTTTTAAACTTTATTTTTAAATAATCGTCTACGAAACCTAAAAGTCCAAGACTTGTACAAACAAAAAGGACAATCCATATATAAATATTTTTTAAATCTGCCCACATTAAAGTGCTTATTACAATTCCGATTAAGATCATCAAACCTCCCATTGTTGGGGTTCCACTTTTTTTTACTATATGATCAATTGGACCATCACGTCTAATTGGTCCAGTAATTTGTTTTTTTTGAAAATATTTGATTAAAGGACTGCCAATTAAAAAAATTATTGTTAAGGATGTCATTACAGACAAACCTATTCTAAAAGTTATATATTTAAATACATTCAAAAAAGAAAATGTGTCTACTAGAGAAGTAAGTAGGCTATAAAGCATTAGCTGATCTCCTTAAAAATCTGTTTGAAACTTTGTGTAAATTGGTTGCATTAGATCCTTTAATCAAAAGATAATCACCATTTTTCAAAATCATAGAAATTTTTTGGTCAAAAGAATTTAGGTTTTTTAATACTTCCCCCTTTTTATTTTTTTTTAACAATTTATAAGTTTCAGATGATTTTTCTCCATACACAAAAGTTTTATCTATGTCACTTTTATTAATAATTTTAGAAATATTCTTATGGTACATACTTGAATTTTTACCCAATTCTAACATATCACCAAAAAGAAAATATTTTCTTTTTCCATTTTTTTTTATTTTTGAAAAATTTTCAATTGCAGATTTTACTGATAAAGGATTTGCATTATAGCTTTCATCGATTAGGTAGAAACTCTTATTAAAGTTTTTTACTTTATTGATTTTACCTCTGCCTTTTAAAAATTTTTGATTCTTAAAAAAATATTTTGCTTTATTCAAATTTAAATTTAAATCTTGTAGAATAGCAATACAGTTTAAAATATTCATAATAAAGCTTCTGTTATCATTGCTAATTTTAAAATGAAAAATTTTATTATATACAGAGACTTTTAAAACAAACTCTTTGTGTATTTTTTTAATACTTAAATATTTTATGTTAGATTTTTTTGAATAACCAAACGAGCAAACTGTAACCTTTTTTCTATCTGCAATTTTTTTAAAATAATTAAAAAATCTATCATCCCTGTTTAAAATAACTGTGCCTTCTTTTTGTACGTTATAAATAATCTCACTTTTTGCTTTAGCAATATCTCTAATATTTTTAAAGTTTTCCAAGTGTGCCTCCGAAATATTTGTTATTGTAGCAATATGTGGCTTAACCAAGGCTGAAAGTTTATAAATTTCATTAAATTTGTTCATTCCAACTTCAAATACACCAAAATTATCATTCATTTTCATATTGCAGATGCTTAAGGGTACACCGTACTGATTATTATAAGAATTTGGTGAAAAATATGTATTTGAATACTCTTTTAATAAATTTCCAGTCATAGTTTTCACGCTTGTTTTACCGGAACTTCCAGTAATAGCTATAAATTTAGCAGAGGAATGTGCTCTAATACTTTGTGCTAATTTATTTAGAAAAAGCATAGTATTTTTTACTTTTATTAGTTTTCTACCATTTTTAAACTTTTTAGAAACAACGCAATATTCTGCTTTGTTATTAATTGCTTGTTTTAAAAAATTGTGACCATCATTTTTTTTTCCTTTTATAGCGATAAATAAATTTTTATATTTTACTTTCTTGGAATTTATTGAAACACCATCAAAAGAATATTTTTTTTCATTTCCTAATATTTTTTTTAAAATTTTAGAATTATAATTTAAAATATTCTTTTTTTGATTATATAATTTTTTTGAAGGCTTAAAATTTTTAATGATATGTCTGTCACTTAAAAAAATTTTTTTATTTCCTAATTCTTGATAAGTTTCGTGACCTTTACCAGAAATCAAAATTATTTCATGCGAATTTGAATTTTTTAAGGCATTTATAATTGCCCTTTTTCTATTTGAAATTTCGATTGCATTTGAATTTTTAAGTCCGCTCATAATTTGTTTTCTTATTTTTTTTGGATTTTCTGATCTGGGATTATCATCTGTAATAAAAATTCTATCACAATGTTTATTTGCAATCATGCCCATTGGTTTACGCTTACTTTTATCTCTGTCACCCCCACAACCAAATATTAAAGTAATTTTTTTCTTATAGTGCTGTCTTAATGATAAAATTGCATTCTGTAGTGCATCAGGTGTATGCGCATAATCCAAAAATATTTTTGACTTATTTGGTAAGGTTCTTATTAACTCAAGACGTCCTTCGACACTTTTAATTTTTTCAATTTTGTTGAAAATATTATTTATTTTTAGACCGCAAACTTTTGCTGCTAAAACTGCCATCAACAAATTTTTTATTTGGATTGTTCCATATAAATTAATTTTTAATTTATAAACTTTTTGTTTATACGCTATGTTTATTAATTGATGATCTTTATAAATTTTATGGCTCAATATTTTAAATAAATTACTTTTTGAACCTATAGTATAAATTTTTAATCTTTGTTTTTTTTTAATTTTTTTTAAAGTTTTAAATTCTTTAATATCAGTATCAGTAATTAAAAAAGAGTTTTTTTTCAATATTTTTTTAAACAATATAAGCTTTGAATTAAAATAATCAGTCATAGTTTTATGATAATCTAAGTGGTCATGACTTAGATTTGTAAAAATACCCGCTTTTATATTTAGAGAGTTTAATCTTTTCTGTTTTAGACCGTGACTTGAAGCTTCTATAATAACATTGTTTGTACCATTTTTTTTTATATCACTTAAATCTTTATTTAAACTTAATGAGTCGAATGTTGTTAGATTTCTTTTTTTCAATATTTTATTTTTTTTCAATCCTAGAGTTCCGAGAAATGCTACTTTTTTATTTTGTAAAACAAAAATTTGATGAAAAAAATCTGATATTGATGTTTTTCCGTTTGTTCCAGTTACTGCAATTATATTTTTTGGTTTACTACTGTAATATTTTGCGCTTAAGCGAGCTAATGTCTCTCTTGTATCATTAACTTTTATAAATACTACTTTTTTGACTTTTTTTATTTTTTTCGAATAAATAATAACTTTTGCACCTTTTGAAATTGCCTCTTTTATATAATCATTTCCATTGAATTTATTTCCTTTAATTGAAACAAATAAATCACCTTTTTTTATTTTTCTGGTATCGAATGAGATACCTCCGATTCCAATTTTTCCAATTTCTGGTTTAAGTTTTTTAAAAAGATTTTTTAACAACATGATTGTCGTAAAAATCGATTTTATTTATGGCTAAAATAGGTCCAATTTTCTCTATTATTTTGCCCGCTATTTCAACTGATGTCCATCCTGCTGTGTTATAAGGGGTTCCTTTGTACCTCCATCCACTTCCATCTTTATAGTGGTATACATAGTCTAAACTTGGCTTAGGTTCATCGAGTAGAACCAATAAAATATATTTTGGTTTTGAAGTAGGAAATACTGCAACAAAAGTATTAATTTTATTTTTAGAATAGACTCCATTTATTGACTTTTGAGCCGTACCAGTTTTTCCTCCAACCTCATACCCTTCGATATTTGCAAAGTTTGCTGTTCCCTCTTTCGTTGATACTATTTTTCTTAAAATTAAATTAATTTTTTGTGACACTTCATCATTAAGTATTTTAATTTTTTTATTCTTATTTTCCTCTTTTTTAACTATTTTGGGTTTAACATCATAACCGCCATTTGATATAATTGAATAACCTTTGGCTAATTGTAAAAGTGTTGTGGTAATACCGTGCCCAAATGCAGCTGTAGCTAATTTGCATTTACCCCATCTAAAAGGTATTGGATCACCAACTTCTTCTATGTCGAAGTCAATTTTATTTAAAACTCCTAGTTTATTGAGAAAATTTTTCATTTTTTCTTCTCCAACTCTTTGGGCGATCCTGACTGATCCTATATTTCCTGATCTAATTAAAACTTGTTCTGCTGTTAGATCTGAAGGAATTTTTTCATCATATTCTCCGATGGACCTTCCGGCACAAAAAATCTTTTTAGGAAGATTTTTAAACTGTGTATTAACTTCTAAAACGCCTTCGTTTAATGCTCCTGCTAAAGTAAAAGTTTTAAATACAGAACCAAGTTCATAAACACCTTTTGTTGTTCTATTTATATAATTAGAATCATCTATTAACTCTCTCTTATTCAAATCAAAATCTGGTAATGAAACCATTGATAGAATTTCCCCATTATTTACATCCATTAATATTGAAGCACTTCCTTTATTGCTAAAAATTTTTTGGAACTTAATTAGCTCTTGTCTTATTAAAAATTGAATGTTGCTATCCAACGTAAGTACTACTTGATTTTTACTGGATCTTAGCTTTCTATCAAAAGATTTTTCAATTCCTGAAATTCCCTTATTATCAATATCTGTTTGACCCACAACATGACTAAAAAGATTCGTGTGAGGGTAAACTCTTGCTTGAGCAGTTTCAAAGACAAAACCTTTTTCTCCAAGGACCCATAATTTTTGCTTTTCTTCTTCCGTAATCTTTCTTTTAAAATAAAAAAAATTTTTCCTTTCCAGTTTATATTCAATAGTTTTTATATCTATTTTTGGATAAAGAAGTTTTATTTTTAATAAAAATTTTTTTTTATCCTTTATCAATTTAGGTTTAATAGCGGCGTCATAAACAACAATGTTTCTGGCTACCAAGATACCATTTCTATCAACGATATCGCCTCTATGTGGTTTATAAAGTGAGTAATTATTTGGAAAATAAATTCCTTTTGAATCCTGTAAAGAAATCATAATAATTTTAACCGCAAATATGAAAATTAAGGTAAAAAATATAAAAAAAAGTAAATATATTCTGTCATTATTAATATTAAATTTTTTTGAAATATTATTTTGGGAAAACTGTTTATATTCCTCAAAATAAAAACTTTTTTTGATTTTTTTAATTTTGTTTTTTGATCTAATCATTTGTTTTATTTTTGTCTATTAATTTTGACTGCTTAAACTCTTCGTTTATAAAATGCTGGATAGAAAAAAAAACTCTGGAATTATCATAGCTTTTATAATTTTCTTTTCCTAAAGTTTTTAAATTATTTATTATTTTTTCTGGATTAGAGACATATATAAAATCAATTTCGGCATCACTTACGTTTTTTTCTAAAATGCTGATTTCTTTTTTAAGTTTTAAAATATCTTTTTCTAAATTTCTTGAATTATTTTTTATAATTGAAGTGATTAGGGTCAAAAAAAAGAAGGAAATAATAGTAAAAAATATTGTTTTTTTAAACATTTTTACTCTCCAGATTTAAGAAATATTCAAACTTTTTTTTTAATTCATCGGGGTAAAAATATTCATGTTTGCTTCTCGTGGCATATCTAAGTTTTGCAGATCTTGAGGCGGAATTTTCTTTTATTTCACTTTCGTTAGGTATGATTATTCTATTTTTATAATTTTCAAATAAAATTTTATCATTTTGAGTTTCAGGAAAGTATCTTGATCCTTTAGATTTATTTTTTGAAAAATTGATAAAATAAAATTTCACAATTTTGTCCTCTAAGGAATGAAAGCTAATTACAATTAATTTTCCACCATTCTTTAAAAACTTTGTAGCTTTTATGAGTCCCTCGATTAACTCGGTTAATTCTTTATTAACAAAAATTCTTATTGCTTGAAAAGTTTTTGTGCTTAAATTAATTTTTTTTTTAAAATTTCTTCTTTTGCTTCTTTCAATAATTTTAACAAGTTGTGGTACCGATAATATTGGCGACTTCTCCCTTTCTCTTACTATATTATTTGCAATTCGAGAGCTATCTTGTTCGTCTCCTAAATATTTTAATATGTCTTTTAGAGTCTTGAGATCACATTTATTTATTACATCTTGGGCTGAAAAAGAGTTAAGTCCCATTCTCATATCTACTTTTTCTTTAGAATTAAATGAGAAGCCTCTAGCTAAATTAAAAATTTGCATAGACGATACTCCAAGATCAAAAATTATGAAATCAGCCTTGAAATCTTTTTCGATTACTTTGTCAATATCGCTAAATTTTTTATTATAAAATCTAAAACGCTCTTTAAAATTTTTTTTTGTTTCATTGGCAAAACTAATTGCATTTTTATCTCTATCCAAAGATATTACTTTTGTTTTGGCAAATGATAAAATAGCATTTGCGTACCCGCCTGATCCAAAAGTACAATCTATATAATTCCCCCCTTTTTGAGGAGAACATAGCTCAATTAATTGTTCCAACAACACTGGATAATGTGGAAAATTTTTAAAAGATGAAATATCTTTCATCAGATTTTATGCTTTAAAATTTTTGTTTTCGTAAGAATGCTGGTATTTCGAAATCTTCTTCTTCTTCTGTTTTTGGATTATCAGCATTACTTTCTGATGAAGTGTTTGATATTTCTTCATCAGAAAATAATTGTGGGGAAGCTTGATCCTCGCTAATTATATTTGAAGTTATTAATGGTTTTTCCTCGTACAAAGAAATTTCATCAATTATAGTTTCTTCAGGTTCTTCCATTTTTTGACTTTCTAACTGGTTTAAATCGTTTTCAAAATAGGCTGCGTTCTCTAGTGAAACGCCTGAAACTAGATCTTCTTGTTTTTTTAAATTATTTACCTCTTCAGTTTTAATTGATGGATTTAGATCCTCTTGGACTTCATTATCCAGTTTAAGAGCAGTAGCACCTTGTATAGACCCTAAATCTGGCATCGTTGGTATATCCAAGCTATTTGAATTGTCTTCTGAATATCCGCTAGCTCTTGTATGTATCCTGTGTACATTACTGACTATAGATTTTGACTCTGGTGTCTCTCCATCAAGGGCTGTTGCAACGATAGAAACTCTCATTTTACCTTTTAAATTTTCATCTTTTATTGCTCCAAAAATAAGCTCTGCTTCAGGATCAACTTCTGCCCGAATTTTATTAACTGCTTGGTCTACTTCGAATAACTTTATGTCTTCACCACCAGTAATATTTACCAGTAATCCTTTTGCTCCTTTAAGAGAGTAGTCATCTATTAAAGGATTGTTTAAAGCCATTTCAGTAGCTGCAATTGCTCTATTTTCTCCTTCGGCCTCTCCGGTTCCCATCATTGCTTTACCCATAGAACTCATTACTGTCTCTACATCGGCAAAGTCTAGATTAATTAAACCGGGTCTAACCATTAAGTCTGTAACGCTTCTAACGCCATGTTTTAAAACATCATTTGATAGGGAAAATGATTTTTCAAAAGTAGTGCCTTCATTTGCAATTTTAAAAAGATTCTGGTTAGGAACTACAATCGAAGCGTCTAGATGTTTCTTTAATTTTTTCCAACCTTCTGCAGCTCTTCTCATTCTTTTTGGGCCCTCATAAGAGAACGGTAAAGTTATTACACCAATTGTTAAAATATTTAATTCTTTAGCAGCTCTTGCCACTACATGAGATGCTCCAGTGCCTGTTCCTCCGCCCATTCCTGCTGTAATAAAAACCATATTTGCACCTTGTAAATAAGTTACAATTTCATTTAAAGATTCGTCAGCTGCTGCTTGGCCTATATCATGTTTTGCTCCTGCGCCCAGCCCTTTGGTCAGGTTCATTCCAATCTGAATTTTGGCATCTGCCTTATTTACTTTCAAATCTTGCGCGTCTGTATTAACGGCAACAAATTCTACACCTTGCATCCCATCTTCTATCATTGCATTAATTGCGTTACCGCCGGCCCCGCCAACGCCCATAACTAAAATTCTAGGTTTCAATTCTTTTAACTCTCCGCCACCAATATTAATTGTCATACGCCCTCCTTTTTAAATTTGTTATCCCATTTTAAAGCAGACCTATTTAAGTAAGACTTCTTTTTTGCTGCCAACTTAAACTTTTCAAATAAAACTGGATTCCAAATTTGAAAAACTTTTCCTAAACCTACAAAAGTAATATTACTTTTTATTTTTGCGTGGTTAAGTAGTTTTTTTGGAATCGAAACTCTTCCTTCGCTATCAAAATTCAAGTTGATACTTTCTGAAAGTACCGAGGTAGCAAAGTTATCTCTTTTGTCGTCGAAAGGACCTAGAGCATCTATACTTTCGGACAATTTTTCAATTCTGTCTTGGGCGCAAGCGTCAAGGGCCGCATGATTAAAAGAAGGGTAAGTGATAAAACCATTGTATCCCATTGAATTTAAATATGCTCTGAAACTAGATGGCACGGACACCCTCCCTTTCTTGTCTAGGCTGTTTTCGAAACTTGATAAAAACATAAACCATTTAATCTCCCAATTCCCTATATTTGGGAATTTATGGGACTGTATGGGTATATTATATTATAGTCAATACTTATTATTCTTAGGAAATATATTTAAATTAATGAATGTATTGATACAAAACATGAACATCTAAAGGTTTAATGCTAGGCAATCTGTAAGCCGGGTTCTGTCATTTAAGATGTCATTTATCTAGTTTTAGGTTCGCACCTAAACTCAAGCGACTAACCCTGACGACTAACTAAAGGTTGTTTTTTGCTTTCGCGGTGTCGTCTCTTTTTAGTCTT
>MDTB01162700.1_pt1 | contig 33172 bp, 59 predicted proteins | sample 811161 | NCBI WGS metagenome assembly MDTB01 (sample SAMN05326650, study PRJNA326480) | marine metagenome | isolation source: seawater | place: Mediterranean Sea | collected 2009 | reverse complement strand
GAATGGAACTAAAGTAAAATGTGAGTAAGGGGACCAATCATCATGTAGTACCACCATATCAGCTGTCACCGTCCAACGAACCTTTCGGACTTTTTTTGTCACTATATATAAACCAAATTGGTCCGCAAACTCCTTTTTCTTTTTCTCAGACCAATCATATGGGACATCTCTTTCATCTCCAGTAACTGGGTCAACATAAACCATGCAATCTTTTAGTTTGTAATACTGTCTTTCAATAACTCGTATAGCTCTAAGGGTTTTTTCAGCTTCAGGATTACCTGAATAAAGACCACTACTATATTCACCTTCGTATGCATCTCCATATCTTTCTTCCATATAATCCATAGAGTCAGAGCCTAAAGTAGAACCTACTTCAGAGATAACTCTAAGTTGGTCTGCCTTATCTTGCCCATACTGTTCTTCTATCTGTTCTATACTCATCCATTTAGTTTCAAAGATTTCATTCCAATTTCTTGGGTCATACTCTTTAGCGTCGGGGTCAATAATAATGTCTAGAGGGTCTTTTGCTGTAACTCGAACTTCGCCTTGAATATGGTCTGTAAAATCTAGACGCACATCAAACCAACCACGGTCTTGAACTAAACCATCTGTAAAAACTTGAGACTCAACCCATTCCATTTTATTGTTATCTGAAATTTGAGAAAAAACTTTGGTTAGGACATCAGCAACATCTTGCATACCAGACCCACGTGGTTTAAATCTTATATCTGCTCTTCGAGTACTTTGTTCACCTACAACTGTATTTATTGTAGGTAAGATTGTATTAATAGTAAGAGCTGGTCGACCTTGGTCATCTAACGCAGCAACGTCAGCTGCTTCCCATTGTTCACCACGATAATAACGGTCACATTTTTTAGCCATTTCTATGTAGTCATTGTGGCCATTGTCTCTGGCCCGTACATAAGCATCGTATTGATACTTTGCAATGTTTGCTTCTTCAGCTTTACTTAGTTTCTTTTTCTTTTTATGTCCTGGCATATTACGCACTCATTGATGATTTATGTTTAACACCTTTTGCGATATATTTTAGTCTATCTCGCCATGACGGAACATGCACCTCTTTTTCGATATAAGTTGCAAATTCTGTCATCATTAATCCTATCCATGCTAGAGCATCAACTTGGTCATCATGTGTTCCATTTGGGAACCTTAGAAGTTCTGCTACTAATGGTCCAGTCCAGATAGCATCTTTTGGAAAGTATACCATACCTTGTTGCATTCTACCCTGAATCGCACGAGCTCTTGCTTCTTTATCTCTTCGACCTACTTTTAAATCTTTAAAGTAAGCTTCATTAAGTCCTCTTTCTCTTACCCTTTTTTCTAAAAATGGACCGAGGGCCATCTCTATATGTCCTTTTTCAATACCCACGATTCCTGGTCGCCACTGCTCATAAAAATCTAATATTTTTTCGACCAGCTCAAAACCATCATACTTACCTCGCACTACATCAACTACATACATTTGGTCGTACTCATCCACGCCGACTGTAATACCAACCGAGTAGTCGTTCCTATCTCTTTGTCCAATCGCCAAATCCCAAGCTGTATAGTATTTTAATCTATCGTATTCGATTTCATCAGGTTCAAAATACCTTATCATATCTCTAGCAAAATAATCACCCTCATCTGAAACTGGATTTTGTTGATAAAGCGCTGACCAATCTCGTGGTCCTATAGCTTTTCTTATTTGTTCAAGAGCGTCGACCGCGTACCGTTCAGGATGAAGCGCGTCTCCTTCTGCTCGATATTCTTCATCTTCTTCTGCAATTGCAGGATACTTAACAACTTCCCATTGGTCTGCGCCTTCTTCAGCAAAACGTAATAACCTACCTGCTAAATCGTCATCATGCCATCTAGTTAAAATTACAAGTACACCGCCCCCTGGAGACAAACGTGTATAAGCAGTTGAAGTATACCAGTCCCAAATCAAATCACGGTTATGGTCTGACTCTGCGTCCTCTCTGTTTTTTACAGGGTCATCTATTAACAAAACATTTGCACCTTTACCTGTAATACCACCCCCGACCCCCGCGGATACATAACCACCCCCATTTGTAGTATTCCATGATTCAACTGACTGTGAATCTTTATCTAGTCTAGTTTTATCAAAAATATTTTTATATAATGGTTCTCGTAGTAACTGACGCACTTTTCTCGAAAAACTCATAGCTAAACTTCCTGAATAGGAACAACTAATAAATTCGTGATTAGGGTGTCGTCCTAAATGCCAAGCAGGGAAAGCGATACTGGCAAGAGTGGATTTACCGTGACGAGGTGGCATAAAGAGCATTAATCTTGGTGACTCTTTATTCTCTACCTGTTTACTAAAATTTTCTAATCTTTGACAGATATCTTTATGAACCCACCCCGCGTGGTACTCAGGGTTAGTTCGTTCAACAAATGGTAAAAGAAATTTTCGACATAATACGCGTTTTGCTAATTCTTGTTCCGCTTTTTTTTGTGCGGTTTTCTTCTTTTTTACTTCTGGACTTTGACCCTCAGGAACCTGGGGTGAGACCACTTGCTCCGCTTCGTCAGCCCGACAGTAGACGCATATCCCTTCTTTAAGAATTAAGGTTTCAGAATAACGGCCGTGGCACTTAGTACATTCGACTTGTTTAACTTCCATTCGGTTTCAAATAGTTAGAACTAGCCCCCGCTAATTGTAAGAGTTCAGCGTCAGACATTTTTTCCATTTGTTCTACTTTCTCAACATTGATATTTATTTGAGTTGCATTGTCAGGCATAAATAGACCGTGGAGCTTGCATAACGAATCGACAACATTTTTTTCTTCAGTCGCATTCGCAGATTTTCTATGAGCTTCGAGATACATATTAGTAGCAGTTTGTTTGTCGAACTTAACTTCTTCTACTAACTGACCTCTAAGATAAGTTAGAGCCTGTTGCATTTTTGGTTTTTTGAACAAGCTATAAACATGGTCCATATCTCCGTAACCTGCTGCACGGCCCGCGGCCGCTTTGGTCATTCCTCTAAGATGAAATAAAAGTAATCTTTCTTCCTGTACAGACAGCTCGCCCAGGTGCACGCCCGCGTACGGAAAATGAGATTGTAATTCAACTCTATCTTCTTCAGTTACAGTCTTGATTTCTTCTTTTTCTTTTAATAAGGCCATATTTATGAATTATATTAAAATTTCTCCTTAGTTGTCACTATATTCTTGCACCACCAGTAAAACTCATCTCCACTCAATGTTTGTTTCATAAGGTTAACTCGCAGGCACACAAGTTGTACATTCGACCGTGAATAGGGACCGTTGGGCGTGATTCGGTCAATACTAACATTTAAATCATGGGCCCCACCGCCTTTTTTCCAGGTCATAAAAATATTAGACTCAGCACACTTACCTTCTTGCTCGTCCCAAAGCTCATATAAATCATCAAGTTTTAACTCCCAAACTACGCCTTGTTTTTTACGTGCAGATTTTGCTTGAGTGAACAAACTTCGCATGTAAGATTTTGGGTCATTGCTTCGCGCTCGGTTACGTTTTTCTTGGTAACAAGTTTTACAAATATTCCTGCGATACTTATTACCATTTCGCATTGTTTGTATTTCAAACCTTGTTTCATTCAAGGATTGTTTACAACGGTCGCATGTTTTTTTGGGCATTTTTTTTGCAAAAATTTTTTTTGAATTTATTTATCATACATCATTTAGCCATTTTCTATAGTAGTATTATATAGCTACCCCCTTTCCCTTTTCAGATTTATGAACCTTGTTTTATGTTTTTGACCTTTGGAACCTTGTTTGATTTTAGGTGTATCATGCCTTCAGCATGGTCGCGTCGCGCGCTTCGCGGTCGGACGCGGTTTATTTATTCGTAGCTTCGCTACGCTGATGGACTAGCTCGCCAAATGTAATTGGCTCGCTAGCGCTCCTTCCGTCGCTCTTATTCTTTATTGTCCGTGGGTAGCTCGCCAAATGTAATTGGCTCGCTAAGCTCCTTCCGTCGCTCTCATTATTTTTTCGTAGCTTCGCTACGCTTACTCTTTATTCGCGCACGCGCGTTGTTCCGTTCCTCGCGGAACGGTATTGGCACCTGTGTGTATCTTGGTTGTAGATGAATCATTAGGACACATCGCCAGATACATTATTTGTTATAGGAGAAATCATGGCAGATAAGAAAAATTCGTTTACGCTCCAGCAAGGAGAAACATTTGTTTTTAACATAAGTGTTAAAAACGAATATGTTGATGGCTTTGAGAAGAAAACCTCTTGGCTCGATAATGGCATAGCTACTATGTCGTTTACCAAAGATGGTCAGCCTCAATTGATTGTTAATCAGTTGATGGCGCCAAGAATGGTTCTCAATAAGGACAATGGCACACAAAAGCCTGAGGCCTTACATCTTTTCGTAAGAAGAGAGCGAGTAGTTAACAATGGAGAGGCAAATGAGAAAAGCAAAACAGCTTGAACTTCCTCTTCAAACTAAAGAAACTGTCTTAGGCGTTACGCGTAAGGCAGTATCTTTAACTACCAAAACAGCTTCTTTGGTATTAGATGGCATCGGCGCGCTCTTAGCCGTAGGTCATAACGCAGTAGATATAGCTAAACAAGGCTATGAAATCAGGAGAAAGAAATAATTCTCCATTACATTGGGTAGGCTGAAAGGTCTACCCATCTCATTATGGATACTTTACCAGAGTTTGTTCTATTAGTTATTGAACAAGCATTCTTAGAGTTAGAAATTGAGGAGTTAAACAATGAATCACATTGAAGATTTAACCAAAGAAGACTTAGGTTTCTTTCATATTTGTTTAAGTTGTCTTCATATCCAAAGCCCACAATGGTCAGAACATATTGATAACCAATATAATAATGGCGAAATTGATTGGGAGTTCATAAATTGTGAACAATGTAATAAATGTAATTTAAGGAAAGTAACATGTTAGAATTTACAGTAGCTTTCATCTTATACGCTATCGTTCGTATAGCACTTTTAGTCTATTATTCAAATAGATTTCTTAATCTGATTAGGCATATCGATTCTCGATTCTAATTAGTTTCTTTAGGGTATCAGGCCCGCTAGCGCTCGCTATCGTTAGCCACTTGGTACCCTTTTCTTTTTAACTACTATCATGAGGTTTCCGCAAGCGGAAAGTCCTTTAAGTAAAGGGAAAGGGGGTAGCTGGCAATACTAGATGGTATGCGACTCGGTCAGAAAAAGCGTTACAGTTGTTACAGGTGATATGCAGCTGTTGTAACACACAACTGTAACATGCTAATCGGCAGAGAATAAGAGTCATTGAGATATGCTAGCGATAGAAAAGTTACAAAGTTACAGATATAAAAGTCCTGGTTGTATATAGTGACCGTTGACCGTGGACCTTTTTTCTTTAACATAGAACAACTGTAACATGTAACACTTTCTCCCCGCCCCGCATTCTGTATGGGCATTCGGCTGTTACACATTAAAATTTTTAGCTGTAACAACTGTAACATGATATTAGGACGCTAAGCTCTGGCACGCCCTCGCGGGCGCGTATTGGCACTGGCTTGCGCGTGTTGTAGGTTCAGCACGCGTGTATTTAATTTTCTTATAAGGAGAATATTATGGCGAAAGCTAAAAAATCGTCTGCAGCAAAAGCAGACCACTTCGACCCAAGCGAAGTTCAACAAGTTGTTGACATGGCTAATGGAGAGACTGGAGAACTACTACCTCCAGCTAAGACTCCAGAGTCCGCTTGGATACCTGATACTAATGGTGACCCATTAGGTTCTGAAAATAGAGCGAAAGCAGAGGCAGTGCAGTTACCTGCATACTTCTTTCAAAGATTCGCTCTTGATACTGACGGTAACGCAACTTTTCAGCCGCGTAGAATCGACGAGATGATAAGTCTGTTTCAGAGTAAATATGAGACAGAACCTCAGAACGTTGACGCTAAGCAGTATGCAAAAGACGTTTCAACTATTGTTGATGCTTATCGCGTAAAATGTAAAGTAGATGGTTTGACCACAGGCTTCAAAGCTTTATCTGAGGCTACAGATACTTGGGCAAACTTTGTTTCTACAACATTCGAGTATCGAGAAAAATGTGAATCCTTAGCGCCTGACCAAGAAATGCCAACTTGGTTAGTGGAGCGTGAGGAGAAAATGTTTGCTCTTGGTATCAAAGCTCGTATGTTACGGGACGCGCTTCATCAAGCACAGGACGAAGACCTTTTTGGTTTGAAGTCTGTAGCGTTGGAAGAGTATCGTATTCGCAGTTCACTTGAACGCGGGCAACAAAGATTGGCTGAATGGTCTTATAATAATTGTATCAATCGTGAGTTACTTGTAGCTCAAGATATGAACGCAAAGACTAGAGAGCATACGCAATCAATCTTTGATATGGTTTAGCTACTTGTCTCTCCCCCTTTTATTATTAAGATGGGTAGCTAGTAGTGGTATATAACTGACTTGCTCATAGTTGTATACCACTTATTTTTTAGGAGCAAGGGTTGGTTACCGAACACCCGCGGGAGCAATGAGAAAGGCTCCCATTAGTTACAGAAATATCAATTGTAGCGGTCTATCGATATAGCCTACAACAGCTGGTTGATATTTCTTTTTGGGAAAAGGGAATGAGTAGACGCGTGCGTCGAAAGTTCCCTTTTTTTATGCGTATTTTATTTTTATGGTAAGGAGTATTTATGGGATTAGATATGTATGCAGGTATAGCTGCAAAAAAAGAAAAAGAAAAAGAGTATCATTGGGACATTAAATTTACTTGGCGTAAGCACGCTAAGTTGCAACAGTATATGATGATACTATGGCATAAGAAAGAAAATTTAAGACTGCTTGAAGAAGCAGAACATGGCCAAATTATTCTTGAACATGATGGCTCGTTTAGTATGGGAGAACAAGGTTTTAATGCTGGAGATGTGTTAGAACTTACAGAAGAAGATATTTTAAAACTTAAACAGTTAGTTATGCATGATAAGTTGCCTACTGCTCCAAGTGGTTTCTTTTGGGGACTAGAATTTCAAGATGAAACTGCGAAAGATTATATGGAGCGTGATTTAGATTTTTGTGAGTGGGCTTTGGACATGTTTGCTCAAGCTAAAAAGAACAATGAAGATATCAAAATATTTTATGAGTCTTCTTGGTAAAGTAAAAAAAGGAGTTAAAAATGAATACTTTATTTATTAAAGCTAGGTCTAGGCTGTTATTAGACCAACCCTTCTTTGGAACTCTCTGTTTGTATCTCAAACCTGTAGAATCAGAAAAGCTTGATACAGGTGCAACAGATGGTATCCATTTGTATTACAACCCTAAGTGGTTTGAAAAGCTCAACGAAGCTGAGCGCGTAGGTTTTCTTGCCCACGAAGTTATGCATGTTGTCCTAATGCATCATACTCGTAGGCAAGAACGCCATCCTGAAAAATGGAATGTAGCAGCTGATTATGCAATCAATCTTATCTTGCTAAAGAATAATTTTATTTTACCTAAAGGTGGTTTGATTGATAATCAGTATGCAGATATGACTACTGAAGCTATATATGCTAAGTTGCCTACACCACCAGAAGGACTAGATGGTTTTGCAATTATGCTAGATGACAAAGGTAGTGGTGGTGTTATAGACCATCCAGGTGCAGGTAGTTCTAAAACTAAAGGAGCTATTGAAGCTCAACTAACTGTTGCTATCAATCAAGCTGCTGAGCAAGCCAAAGCAGCAGGCAAACTGCCAGGCCATATGGAAGAAATCTTAGAACAAGTTACGCAAGCTAAAGTTTGTTGGAAGCAAGTGTTGGCTAGATTTCTACAGTCTAATAATAATTCTGACTACAGTTGGCTAATGCCTAACAGAAGATTTATACATTCAGGGTTGTATTTGCCTACTGCAAGAGTGCCTGCTATAGGCGAAATTGCTTTCATTCAAGATACTTCAGGTTCTAGAACTACAGAAGAACTTAATCAAGATTTATCAGAAGCTTCTGCAATATTACAAGATGCTAATCCTGAGAAAGTTCATTTTATACAGTGCGATACAGAAGTAAATGATGTAAAAGAATATACACGAGAAGATTTGCCTTTGCGTTGCACCGCAACAGGTAGAGGCGGGACAATGTTTAGTCCTGCTATTAAATATGTAAAAGAGCATTTACCAAATATTGTTGCGATAATTTATATGACTGATTTAGAGTGCAATGATTTTGGTGAACAACCAAGTTGTCCAGTTTTATGGATAACTACACAAAAAGGAGAAGCCCCGTATGGAGAGATTATCGAAATGTAAAAAAGTTTTTAAAGAATATCTTAATAGTATTCTTATCGGTTCTGCAGTCATACTTTGTATGATTGCGGTTGCTGTATCTATACAGCATTTTTTAACACTATTTAGCATTATGGTGCTACTTGGTGTAGTAATTTATTTAGTTAATAAGGAGTAATAATGACTAATATTGTATCTAGTATTACCACTATTTTGTGGATACTTATCGAAGCTGTTCAATTTGCCTACATGGCTTATCTCATGTGGCTAAGGAGAAAAGATGTTAACAGTCGGCATAGTGAGCGCGCTAGGGCTGCTTTTGCTAGCGCTTAAGATTGGTGGCCGCAAGGCCATTGGTCATGACGTATTTGTAGATGTTATAATTACTATAACTTTGCTTATATGTTTTTATGGCACATTTTCAGGCACAACGGCTGCCATGGTTGGTGGTCTTTGTGCTTCCATAGTTTTGTTTATTTTGAAGAAAACTATGTGGCATGAAAAGTTGACTATTAAAAACAAAACTGTAAAAGTTGTAGGACAGGATGTAAAAATGCCAAAGCCTACTTGGCAGAGGCATGAGCCTGATTGGAGAAAAAAATGAGTTTTCATCATATAACATTTGAATATGACGACGCTGAATCTTACGAATCTAATTTAATTAGTTGGAGACAGTTAGTAAACGAAGAAAGATTTTTCTACAATGAACCAGCTATGACTGTTCAAGAAGCTGAAAGGTCTTTTTTAATTATGTATGGATATAAACAAGATTATAGGAGTGATAATGGGTTTATACAAAAGATGGATACACAGTGTTCATGAAAGTTGTTGGCGCATAGGAGTAGCCGCAACTGCGAAAGAATTTAATATCTCAGAAAAAGATGTCCAAAATACAACTATGAGTTGGGACGGCTTTGACGGGAAATGGGAAGACTATGTTGAGTTTGGACCTGATGGGCCAGATGATATAAACAAAGACGACCCTCGACCACCAAATTAAGGAGTAAAAAATGGGAATGGATGTTTATGGAGAAAATCCAAAAAATGTAAGTCACGAAAAACCTAAAATGCCTAACTTTGATAAAATCTCTGAAGAAGAAAAAGATGAATATCTTTCAGCTCTTTATAAATGGGAACAAGAAAATGTTGGGACTTATTTTAGAAACAACGTATGGCATTGGCGACCTCTTTGGGGGTATGTTGGGCGTGTTTGTCATGACATATTATCTGAAGAAGATTACATAGCAGGTTGCCATAATGATGGATATTTAATTGATGAAGAACTAGCTGATAAAATAGCTAGACGACTATCTGTTGAATTAATGTCAGGTAAAACAGCAGCTTATGCTGCAGAATATTTGGAAAAACAAGATGCTTTGCCAGATAAAAAACCTGCTGACTTAAAAACAGGAGATGCAGCTTGGGGACGATGTTATCCCTTTAGTGTAGAAAATGTAGCAAACTTTCAAAAGTTTTGTGCAGCATCAGGTGGGTTTAGAATATGTTAATGAAAACTTTGCATATTAAAGTTTCTACTAATTATTATGATACAGCGCATCATGCAGATGATTTAAATTCTACTGAATGTGCTGTAGTTCATATAGAAGACCCTGTAGAAAGTTTAGAACATTATGTTTATCAAACTATTGAGGGTTATTACACTGCAAACCCAGTGCCAAAAAGTGAACCTATATATGTAGCAACTTGGTTCACTTTTGAAGATGACGATGGCTTTGTTGAATTTGAAGCTGACCCAAAGTTATGGGAAAGAATGAACCCTTCAAACCCTAAACCAAAACTAAGGATTGTTAAAAATGAGACAAAAGAATCAGAAAAAACAAATTGATTTAGTATATTGGAGAGCTACTTTTTATAGTGCAGCTATTCCAGATATGCAAATCACAATCGAGTTTCAAGCTCCTTCTTATACAGAAGAGTTTGATTATGTGCAACTCGCTAAGGATGCCTTGATATATCAAGTGAATTCTACCGAGTTGATTAAGGTAAAAGATGTAGAACCAATAGAATTACAGGAGGTAATAAAAAATGCATCAGATAAATCCGAAGACTCTAATCTCTGAGATTAAGAGTAATTTAAAAGCTGGTCTTAACACCATGATATGGGGAGGACCAGGTATAGGGAAGTCAGATATCCCTCAACAAGTAGCAAAGGAGTTGAAACTAAATCTTATAGATTTTCGTGCCAACTTATTTGACCCAGTAGATGTGCGTGGTATTCCGCACTTAACCGACGATAAATTGTTTACAAAATGGGCCGTCCCTGATGTGTTCCCAATTGTACAACGAGATGGCGACCGTGGACTTTTGTTCATTGATGAATTACCAACTGCCCCGCCAGCAACACAAAATGCTTTCTTACAGTTATTGCTAACTAGAAAGATAGGTGATTATACCCTTCCTGATGGATGGTCAATGATTGCTGCAGGTAACAGGCTTACTGATTCTGCGGCTGTATATCAAATGCCTAGTCCAGTACGTAATAGGTTTTCTCATTATGAGCTTGAGCCTACTATTGAAACTTGGGCGGATTGGGCTTTTGCACACAATATTGATTCGTCCATCATTTCTTTCTTGCAATACAGACCAGAACTTTTATATAAGTTCAAAGCAGATGAGTATGCGTTTCCAACTCCAAGGTCTTGGTCTTTTGTTAACAAAAAGATAACAATTAACCAAGATAATATATCTGATGAAGATTTCTTTTATGGAGTATCTTCGTTAGTTGGTGATGGACCAGCAGGAGAGTTTGTAGCTTTCAAACAGATAGCAGATAAGTTACCTGATATTGATAAGATTATTGCAAAACCAGAAACTTATACTGTGAAGAAAGAACAAGACCCTGCTCTTTTGTATGCTTTGTCAGGTGCTTTAGCTTCTCGAGCTGAAGATAAGCTTATGGCTAACATTTGTAAGCTTATTAAAAAGTTACCACCAGAGTATCAAGTAGTATGTATCAAAGGTTGTTTATCAAAAGATAAAAATCTTAGAACTCACAATGATGTGAAAAAATGGATTGTAGATAATGCGCAAGTATTATTATAAGGAGTATAAATATGTCTACAGTAAGAATGTCCATGCGCCTTATGGACGAAATAAAACAGGCGGCACAAAGAAAGTTCGATAGAACTAATCCTAAAACAGGGTATCCAGAAACCCTTGCGGATGAAATTTATGATGATTTACTAGCAGGTAAATTAGACAAAGTAAGTAAAGTTGTTGAAAAAGAACTTAATGGTGTAGTTAAATTTAAAACTAAGGAGTGTAAAAATCTTAAAATGACATCTATTAAAAAAGATGTTCATGGTGATAATGTAAAAGAAACTTTTTCTTTGATGTTTACCAGTGCAAGAACAGTTCCTAAGTTTGTAGTAGATAATAGTTGGGACCCTGAAGTTGCAGTCTTTGTAGATAATAACTACAAAGCTTTTAAAACTTGTGAAAAAATTAAAGAAAGTAACAGACAATTATCGACTAGACGAACAGAGTTTCTTAGTAATATATCTGATACTCTCGATAAATTTACTACTCTAAATCAATGTTTAAAAGCATTTCCTGCTATTAAAGATTTATTAGACCATGATTACATTGAAAAAGTAAATAAGAAAGATGAGCGAAAAGCTAAGCAACAACAGCTTCAGCAAGAAGTAGAAACTAATCTTTCTGAGTTAAAAGAAGTTTTATTTGAAGATAAACTTTTAGGAGACGACTAATATGTATCACCCTGTTAAACCGTGCGCAGTATGCAGCAAAGTATATTGCGTGCGTAATGGGTTTTTTAAACCAGAAGCGTTAAAAGAAGATGCAAATTTATATTTTAATGTTTGCATTCCTTGTGCAAAATCTCATAGCACTTCTAGTATTAGAAAAATCTTACGACAAAAAAAGGAGAATTAAATGGAATTATATTTATATATAGCAATAATGGCTTTATGTTTTGCGGGCTTATATTTAGCAATGTATTACTTAATAAAGGCTCAAATAAAATTTGAAAACTTTAATAAAAAAAGGAGAAAATAAATGCAAAGACTATATGAAATAGGAGATTGGGTTAGAAATCATTATTGCGGTGGTGAAAACGTAGCTAGAATAAATGGCTATAAATGGTATATCCCAAGATGGAGCGACAGCTCTAGGTATAGAAATGACCCTCATATAATATATTTAGGCAGCAGATTATGTGGCTTAAACTCGGGTTATCCAGAGTTTCGAGGTGATTGGATGTGGAGTGGAAAATACAAACAACCATCACGCTTAGACCATTGGGAGAAAAAAAGAATTAAGCAAACTTTTGATATTTGCAATGCTCTTAATATGAAAATACCTAAGTTTATGAAGATGGATTATTATGCCCAAAGAGAGCTATTTATTACATCTAAAGAGGAGTACACTGCAAAAGTATTCGATGAAGATTTTGTGGGTGGTTGTACAAATAATGATTATACTTATTTTCCAAAAACTAATACGATTGAAGTAAAAGAGTATAAACGAATGCCTCATCAAACTTTACCTATATGGCAAGGCGACATAATTGAAAAAGTAGATTGGGATTCTAATACTCGTAGTATTACTAACAGCTACAATCGCGCATATCAAGCACCTAATAATTTAAGATTTATGGATAAGAAAAAAATAGAACAAGAATTATTTGATGTACCTATGGAAGTACAAGCTAAATATGATGCAACTATAGAACACTTTAAAAAACGATTTGAAGTTCGTAAAGCTGAAGTATTGGATAGAAAATTACGAGCCTAGTTAGGAATGTTTTACTTTAAGTAACTTTATGAGAGTTTGTTCTAAAAAAAAGTAAGACATTAACTGGGAAGGTTTTTTATGTATTCTCCTTCCCAGCCGTTTGTCTTTTAGTTTAGCTAAAGTATCCGTAACAAGTAATTGTTCCAGCTGCACCAGTAGCAGGAGCTACTTGTACATGGATATCAATTGTGTCATCAGAACTAAACTCTAATGGCTCGATTGAATCGTCATCAGAACTTAGTGAAGATACTAAAGCAATACCACCACCTTGAGCAACGGTAGAACCATCAATAATATCATCTGATGTAGAAACAGTAGCAGAATCACTGTTACCATATCCAACATCAAGAACTATTGCTGGCGAACCATTAGTATCAAGGTCTGTAGATACTAGTCTGAAGCCATGCAGAGTTTCCCCTGAACTAACATCAAAAACTTGAACTACATCATTTAAAGCTAAAGCGGGTACAGAAATAACTGCTTTTCTTACAAACATTTGCCCTTGTGGGAAACCTTTGTAACCAGAGTTACTTTCAACATTACCACTTTTTAAAAGGGTTGCAATTGTTGCCATAATATATCCTAGTTACATATTACAAATAATTATGTAATAATAACTATTGTTATAAAGACATTTGTAAGAATGTCAAATTTAATTAAGGAAAATTAAATATGCCGAAGTACGTATACGTAAAACGTAATCCTATACATCCGTATAGTTACAATATACCTGAAGATTTACCTTTTATACAGTGGAAATATGTAAAGATTTCTACTGCCTATAATATGTATACAAGTAAACAAGTTGGATGGGAGCGTGCAAAGAAACACGAGTACGAAGACTGGTGTATAAAATTAAAAAAGTTTAAGGAGGAATTATGAATAAAACAAAAATTAAAAAGTTTAAAAAATTTATGGACTATAACAAATATAAAGAATGGGAGAACACTGATGAAGTTTATGGAGCTATTACCATTTATAAAAAAACTATTCCTAAACTAAAAAAAATAAAACTTTTATTAAATTTAGTTTCTTATAAAGATGTATTAGAAGTAATAGTTGATGATTATATTAAAAATAATAAAAAAGAAATAAATAAATTAGAAGAGTTACTTAAAGCTTTAAAACATTTAGAAGTTTTTGAAAACTTAATGGAGAAAAAATGAGTAATGAATTTGAAGTACATTGTTTTGGTAATTTAACTATTGAAGAATTAGAAGAATGTAAAGAAGAATTTCTTTCTATGTGTGATAGCGAAATACTAGCAAAAACAATAGCAAAAGAATTTGATGAACTTACTATAAAAGATTTTACTGATAAATACCCAAACAATTCTAATATATGGAAAAATGATTGGACTGCTGACCGAATGCATGGCATTTTATCTGGATGGAAAGACCCTGACCCCGTATATGACAAAGATGATAATTATAACTGGAGACAATTAATATTGGATTTCCACAAAGATAAGGAGTGAGGATGGATAAAAAACAAAAAAAAGTTTTATTAGAATGGACTTTTATTTTTAGTATCTTTTTAATTTTATGTTTATATAAATATTTTACTTGGGGTTGCTTATTTATTTGTGGAGATTGGTACGATGATTGAACTTAAAAAATTATATTTAGACTTTGAAACTTATTATGATTCTGTAGTTAATCTTACAAAAATAACCACGGTTGAATATGTACACCATGAAAAATTTAAAGTTTGGGGCGTAGGCGTCAAATTAGAAGATGAACAAACACAATGGGTTCCAGGCGAAGAATGTGCAGACTTTTTTGCAGAGATAAATTGGGATGAGATAGCATTGGTTTGTCATAATACTTTATTTGACGCTTACATTCTAACTCAATATTATGGGCACTATCCTCATACATATTACGATACTGCAGCTATGGCTCGTGGTATGAATCCTAATGAATCATCTTCTCTTAAGAATGTTAGTAAGAGATTATTTCCTAACAATCAAGAAATGAGAAAAGGTGAAGAATTAATTAATGCTAAAGGTATAGTTGATTTACCCCCTGATATAGAAGAAGAAATATCTAAATATTGTATACAAGACGTAGATTTAACTTATGCCATATTTAATAAACTTATAGGAAATTATCCTATACAAGAATGCAAGTTAATTGATTTAACTGTAAGAATGTTTGTAGAACCTAAAATACTATTAGATAAAGAATTACTTACAAAGCACCAGGAAGAAACAAAAGCTCGTACAGAAAAATTAATTAAAGACAGTGGACTTACAAGAGAAGTTTTAGCATCTCAAGTAAAGTTTGCAGAACATTTAACTTCTTTAGGTTTAGAAATACCAAAAAAGAAAAGCGCACGCACAGGCAATATGATTCCAGCCTTTAGTAAGTCTGATATAGGTTATATACAATTTTGCAACAAACACCCAGAATACAAACACATTTGGGAAGCTCGCGAAGCTGTAAAGTCACGTATTGAAGAAACTAGAGCGCAAAGAATGATATCAGCAACTAACCCTGATGGAACTTTTAGTGTTCCACTTCGTTATTATGCCGCGCACACAGGTAGGTTTGGTGGATTTGATAAATTAAATTTACAAAACTTGCCACGTAACTCTGTATTACGTAATGCATTACAGGCTCCCGACGGCCAATATTTGTATGTAGCAGATTTATCAAATATCGAAGCTCGTATGTTAGCTTGGCTAGCAAAAGAAGCTGATTTAATTGATGCATTTGCAGCAGGACGAGATGTGTACAGTGAATTTGCTTCAGAAATTTATGGGCGGACAATTACAAAAACAAATAAATTAGAAAGATATGTAGGAAAAACTGCAATACTTGGACTCGGCTATGGCATGGGTGCAGATAAATTTAGATATACACTTAAGTCAGGTTCTCCTTCTGTAGACATTACAGACCAAACGGCCCTGGCTATTGTAAGTCAATATCGAGCAAAGTATCCAAATATTAATAGACTTTGGTATGCATGCAAACAACTACTATTTTCTATGATGAACCGTGCTTCACAAAACACGAACTACGGTCCATTAACAGTTAAGTACAATGCATTGGAGCTGCCGAATGGTATGCAACTACAATATCCAAATTTAATGTACGATAAAGGACAGTTCGCATACATGTCAGGCTCAGAGCCCATACGTACATACGGACCACGCCTTTGTGAAAACATTATACAAGCACTTTCTAGAATTGTTATTGTTGAACAAATGTTAAACATTCAAGAATTACCTTCGGTAAATGTTGTACTTCAAGTTCATGATGAAATAATTACAGTAGCTTCTTCTTTAGAAGCAGACAAGACATTAGATGAAATACTAGCTATAATGAAAACACCACCTACTTGGTGCCGTGATATACCACTTGATGCAGAGGGTGGATATAATCAAAGATACGATAAATAGCAAAAATGTCCAACTTAGTTTTAACAAGAAGAAAAAAAGACACAGTTGTGTTATATAATAAAGATAGGGAACTATGTAGAGTTACCGTTACATCTTTAGGACCTAAGCAAGTTAAACTAGCTTTTAAAGGACACCCCGATATAAAGATTGACAGAGAAGAAATATATAATTTAAAACATAAGGAGTAGTTATGAAAATAACTTTTTTAAAGGCTAACCAACCTTTAGTAAAAGAAATATCTAAGGAAGGAACCAAGCCTTATCCGTTAGTAAAAAAATTTACATCATCAGAATACAAAATATCTAAATCACAAAAAGGATTAAAAGAGTTATTTAATTACTTACAAACAGCAGCTGCAGACGGTGCATGTTTGCACAAAGGTCCACTTAAATCTCCTATTAAAAATGAAAGTCGAGCATTTGTTGCAGACCGTTTAGCAGGAACTGATTTATTAGTATTAGATATTGATGGATTAGATTACAATCTACCAGCTCAAATAAATGTAAAAACTCTTGCAGAAAAAGTTATTACAAATTTGCCTGAATACTTTCAAGATTGTTCTTACATTGCACAGGCTAGCGCATCTCTTGGTGTAAAACAAAATACAATTAGTTTACATTTATTTTTTATTTTAAAACAAACAACCCACCCAAAAACTTTAAAAGAGTTTATAAAAATGTTGAATTATGAAGATAATATTTTTAATAAACAACTTAAATTATCATCTAATGGGCAAAGCCTTTCGTACATACTTGACCCTTCAGTTGCAGATAACAGTAAATTAATTTATATTGCACCCCCTAAATTTATAGATGCACAAGACCCTATAAAAGGTTCGCGTTTTGTATTTGTAAAAAAAGATAATGCTTTATTAGACTTATCTGAATATAGACATAACCCAGAACGAGTACATAATTTAGGAGTTTTATTAAAAGATAATTTACGTAAAAAACAAAACTTACCTAAAAAGACAAGTAAAGTTACAAACATTACAATCCAGGGTCAGCCCCAGGATGTATTGCAAAACCCAGATAAAATGACAATTGAAATCTGTCGTGTTTCAGAGCCCTATGTAAATTGTAATGTAAATGGTGGCGATAGTGGTGCTTATTATTTTATATTAGAAAGTCCACATTATATGTACAACTTTAAAGGAGAACCAATATGGGAAATCCAAAAAGCAGACCCAGATTTTTATAAAAGTATTTTTGAAATTTTTGCAGATAAAATAAACAACAACCAAAAACAAAAACCAATTGTTTTAAGAGATTTTTATACAGACACTTACTACAATGGAATATATGATGAAACTAAAGAACAGTTTTCAGATGAATATCCATTAACACCTACTAACAAAAATTCATTACAAGATTTTATGCGTTCTCATAACCGTACATTACCTGATTTTGTCCCAGACGCCCGTGTTGTATTTGACCCTTCTACTAATAAAACAATAGAACTAGAAGAAGCACCTTACTTTGTAAATATGTACAGACGTACAAACTACATGCAGCAGCCCAAATGTAAAGAACAACTTACATATGGAACAGCATCTCGTATGCAAATGTATGTACCACTAATACATAGACTTGCTTCACATATATTAGGAGATGGAAAAACAGAACTTGAGCATTTTATGAATTGGTTAGCTTATATTTATCAATATAAAAAGAAAACTATGACAGCTTGGATACTTACAGGAATACCTGGAACAGGTAAGGGTTTATTCATTCATAGAGTATTAAAACCTTTATTTGGAGAAAGCCAAGTACCTATGAGGTCTTTAGAAAATATAGAAGAACAATTTAATTTATATATGAGAACAGCTATGTTTTTAGTAGTTGATGAATTTAGAATGAGTGACTCAGGCTCAATTGGTAAAATGGCAGACAAACTAAAACACCAAGTCACAGAACCTACTTTAACAATACGTGCTATGCGTACAAACCAAATAGAGCTTCCTAGTTTTTGTAATTTTATATTTCTTACAAACAGAGGTGATGCAGTAAAGATTGAAGATGGAGATAGACGTTACAATGTAGGGCCCAGACAAGAAGTAAAAATAGATACTGCTTATCCTGAACTATTAAACAAACTTGATGAGCTCCAGGACGAATTGTATGTATTTGCAGGACTACTTGAAAATTTTGTCGTAGATAAAAAAATGGCGCACACTACATTAGAGAATGAAGCTAAATCTCAGATGAAAGAAATATCTATGTCTGTACTTGAAGAATTTGCATTTGCAGTAAGACAAAGAAATTTAGAATTCTTTTTAGATATTTTAGACATTCCACTTACAAACGCATTTGATGCTGGGCCAATAAGTACAGCACAAAGGTATTTAAAAGATTGGGTAGCAAAAACAGCTCAAGAAATTTGTATACCTATGACTCATTTAAAACTTGCTTACGATATTTTAACTGATGGTAGGAATAAATTATCTCAAAGAGATTTTTCAAAAGCTATGTCAAGATTAAATATAACTACATCAGTTAAACGTATAAAAGATAAAACAGTTAGAGGGGTTGTATTGACTTGGAAACTCGCTCATAATGTCCGTGATAATGTAATAAAGGAACACTTTGAAGAAAGCGACCTTGCATTAATAGGACAGAATGACGACCAAGCTCGTACAGGACAAGCGACCTGATTTAATTAATGTAATTGAAGTAGGAAGCGACAATATAGAATTAGGACTGATTCCAGCCTGGTCCCACTCGTCTCTAAAAGTCTTTGAAACTTGCGCTTATCGTTCTTATATTTCCAAAGTAAAAAGAATACCTGAAGATTATGGACCTGCTGCAGAGCGTGGGTCTTTGATACATGACGAGTGTGAGAAATATGTAAAAGGCGAACTTGAACAATTACCTGACGCCTGTGGAAAGTTTGTAAAGCAATTTAAAAAATTAAAAGAAGAGTTTGCTAAAGCTAAAGTAGAAACAGAAGGAGAGTGGGGGTTTACTATAGATTGGGAACCATGCGCTTGGTTAGCACCTGAAGTATGGGCAAGAGTAAAACTAGATGCATTACATCATGAATCTGAATCTTCTGCTCGTGTAATAGATTATAAAACAGGTAAAAAAATAGGTAACGAAATATCACATAGTCAACAAGGTTTAACTTATGCTATAGCTACTTTTTTTAGATATAAAGATTTAGAAAGTATACAAACTGAATTTTGGTATTTAGACCATGGTGAAACTTTAACACAAGTATACACAAGAGATGAGGCTATGATGTTTATGCCAAAGTTACAAGAGCGTGCATTAACAATGACTACTGCAACAAAGTTTCCACCTAACCCTAGCACTTATAATTGCAAGTGGTGTTCATACGGCAAAGGAGAATATCCTATGTGTGAGTGGGTCTTGAAATAATTTATTTAAGTATTATAATTATATGTTATATATAACATATAACAACGAACGGAGAAAAACGAATCATGGAAGAAATAGTAAGTGCGTACGCGCATCAAATCGAAACGACTAATTTCATAGTCAATAATAAAAAGTGTTTAATTACATCAGACCCAGGAACTGGGAAAACTCGTTCTGTATTAGACGCACATACAAAATTAGGCAGCACTACACTTGTACTTGCACCTTTATCTATATTAGAAGCAAGTTGGGCTGAAGATATACAAAAGTTTCAACCTAGTATAAAATATGGAATTGCTTATGCCAAAAACAGAAAAAAAATATTTGAAGATACTAGCCTCGAAATGGTCATTACTAATTTCGAAGCTGTTAACTTCTTATGTAAACATCCACTATTACTTAAGCGATTTGATACCATCGTCATTGACGAATTTACTGCCTTTAAAAATAGGGAGGCCAAGCGGTCAAAAAATATCAAGTTTATTATTAATCATTTTTCTAATAGAATTGCTATGTCTGGTACTCCTAATAGTAATTCTATTCTAGACCTTTGGCACCCTGTATATTTAATTGATGATGGCAAACATCTAGGCGAACGCTATTGGGCATTTCGTTCTCAAGCATGCACACCAAGATTTAATGGTTTTGCTAATGAATGGGTAGATAAACCAGGCATTGAAGAAGTCATTGCAAAAAGATTATCAAACATAACAATACGTCATAATTTAACTGATTGCATAGACTTACCAGATAATATTGTAAGAACAGTACATACAAACTTACCGCCCGCAATACGTAAAATGTATGATACTCTTGCTGATGAATCTGTATTACATACAACTCAAGGGTCCTTAAATGCTGTAAATGCAGCAGCACGTGTTAAAAAATTATTACAACTTGTATCAGGAGCAGTATATAACGAAGATGGTTCTATCTTACGTATCCATCCCGATAGATACAATCTTGTGATGACTTTAGTTGCACAACGTAAACATTCAATTGTAGCGTTTAACTGGAAGCATGAACGTGATTCATTAGTAGAAATTGCAAATCGTGAAAAGATAACTTATGAAGTAATTGATGGCAGTGTTCCTGCTCATAAAAGAAAAGATATTGTACAAAGATTTCAAGCTGGACAATTGCAAGTATTGTTCTGTCACCCACAATCTACTTCTCATGGACTTACTCTTACTAAAGCTACTACAGCTATATGGTGTTCTCCTACTTATAGTGCAGAACAGTTTCAACAGTTTAATCGTCGTATACACAGAGCAGGTCAAAAACAAAAAACAGAAACTATTTTAATAGCTGCAAAAAATACTTGGGAAAAACATGTGTATAAAAAATTAAATGGTAAACTAGGAAAGATGGAGAATCTTCTCCATATATTAACTGAGTTAAAAAATGGAACAACTAAATAAACAAGCAATATTACTTTTAACTGAAGAAATGAAAGAAGCAATAGAAGACCTTACAAAAAGAAACCCTGAAGCTATTGCAACAGCATTATTATTTGCTATGAGTGAAGTATTAACTAGAAGAGATTATGAACATAAACATTTATCTCAAGAAGATATACTTGATGTAATGAAGAAAGCAAATACCGAAGCACTTATGTTAGTAGATAGTGTAATTTTATCAAAACCAAACGATAAGGAGGTAATACATTGATAATGAAAAATATGAACGATTTATTAGATAAATTATATGAAGTTCGTACAGAACTAAAAGAACTTACTCTAAAAGAATCAGAACTTAAAAAAGTAAAAAATGAATTAGAGGCAATGATTATTGCTAATTTGGAAAAACAAGGTGTTGACCAGATAGGCAATGACAAAGCTACTGTTTCTATTAAAAAAGAAATAGTACCAACTGTAAATAATTGGGACGAGTTCCAAGCATATATTGTGCAAACTGGTAGGTTTGAACTTATGCAAAAGAGAGCGTCCGCAACTTCTTACAGGGAACTTCAACAAATGGGAGAAAATGTCCCAGGAGTTGAACCGACTGAATTAACTAAGGTTAATTTTAGGTCAAAGTAAACATTGAATAACGGAGGAAATAACCATGAACGATGTTGCATTAGTCTCGCAGAACTTACCTGCGCACGCGAAAAAAGGAGGAGGACTCGGTAATGAAGACGTTACTGCAGACCACCTTCAAACGCCACGCGTTAAACAGTTACAACAACTGTCTAACGAAATTGATGAAAACCATAGTGAACATATAGAGGGCGCCAAACCAGGTGACTTTATAAACACTATAACCAGAGAAAACTACGGTAGAGAAATGTATGTAATTAACATTAAATTTACTGAAGAATTCGTTATCTGGAGAAAAAGAGAAAAAGGTGGAGGCTTAATTGGTAGTTTTAAATCCAATGCTGATGCTTTAGACTTTTTAGCTAATCAAAATTTAACAGCTGAAGACCATGACATTATACAAACCCAGAGTCATCTTCTTGTAAAAAAAGATGAAAAAACGGGTGCTCTTGACCCTCAGCCTTTTATTTTTGATTGTTCTTCATCAAAGTTAAGAGTTTCTAGAGAATGGAATACTCAACTTAAATTAGCAGGAGGCGATAGGTTTTCTTCATTATGGAAAATGACTTCTGCACAAACTCAAAACAGAGCTTCTCAAAAGTTTTATAATATAGCTGTTGAGAATCAGGGTTGGGTTATTGATACTGACTACGAAGTAGCTAAAGCTATTTATAAATCAGTTTCATAATTTTATACATACAACCTGGCGGTTCAAGCTAGGTTGTATGTTTTTTTACACACATAATGAAAATAGATAAAAAAGCAATGTTAGAGTCTGTTACAGACACTTCGCTGGGGTTTTGTATAAACTTCCCTCTAGCTTGGTTAGTTCTTTATATTATGTTATTCTTTACAAAAGACCCTCTACTAATATCTGTAGTGCAAGCAAGCACATTAACAATAACAGCAATAGTAAGAAGGTATGTAACTAGAATATACTTTAAAGGACTAACGTATAAAGATGAAAGAGAAAGACTTCATCAACAAAGTGCACAAAGCACTCCCAAAAGAAATATACAGATGGAAGATAAATGACTCTTATCATGGAGGAGTTCCTGATACATTTTACAGCGGTCCCAATGGCTTTTGTTTTGTAGAATACAAATACAAAGAGAAGCTGCCTAAAAAAAGTAACACCCATATAAAAATTACAACAACCGAACAACAACGTATTTGGCTACGTAGGGCACAAAGCCATAACTTAAATGCGTACATAGTTTTTGCATCTGGCGATTCTGTGTATGTAATTACAAACCCTGACATGCCTTTTATTTGTTTAGGGCAGTTTCAAAGAGTTGCCTGGCCTTTTAAAAAATATGTTGATTTTTTAACCAAATTGTGCATAAAATGAACAAAGATATGGTAAATAGTCCACCGCACTATAACCAAGGTGGTATTGAATGTATAGATGCTATACGCGCAAGTATGTCAGACAAAGAGTTTATGGCATATTGTAAAGGCAACGTACTTAAATACTTATGGCGATATGAGCGAAAGAACCAAATCGAAGATTTAAGGAAATCTCAATGGTATCTAAATAAACTCATAGAAGTGGCGGCGGAACATTATGAAAGATAATAATTTTAAAACATTATCAGAATTAGTTGGAGAGACAACAAGTCTAGCTGACTCACCTTGCATAGGTTACTGCACAACAACGCAATGGGGTGATAAACGTTGCGGGGGTTGTGGTCGTACTGCAAAACAAGTTTTAACATGGGAATCCATTCCAGAAATCAAAAGAAAACTAATTAATATAAAAAATAGCGCTGTCGGGTACCCAATTAGGCAAAAAAGACAGCGAATGGTTGCTAAACGGCCTGTGAAGCCTTTACAAAAAATACTTAGATAACTGGACTAATACCCTTACTTACCCTCAAAAAACGCGTTAGAAACGATTCTGTGAAGTCAATTTTTCCCCTGACCCCTATATTTTTTCCAATTTTGCTTTTTTGTCTTGTTCATAGAAGAAAAACCAATATTACCCCTACCAATAGAAGTTTTCTTACCTCGAACCCCACAAACAGGAGTGTGAACACTTGAAAAAGAGTTTTTTGTTTTCTTAGGCATTTAGCACTTCCAACGTCTTCGTGCTTGTCTCAATCTTGAATTTGGGTTTTTTGCGGCTTTTGGAAACTTTTTCATTTGCCCTGCAGACCTAGCACAAAAAGATTTTCTTCTTTTAGCCGCTTTACTACCTTTTTTTACTTTACCAGTTACGGCAGTTTTTAACTTACTTCCAGGGTTTAGTCTTCTGTATGCACGGACACCAGCAGCGGTCATACCTGCACCAGATTTAGTAGAACGAAAGTTCTTCTTATTTCTTGCAGGCATTTTACTTTTTTTTCTTTCTGCCATTTCTTTTCCTCTTTACAAAAGTTCTTACATTGGTTGGCTTACCTCCTGGATTGCCTGCTGCTCTTTTCCTTGCGACTGCACTTCTTCTTTGTGCAGGTGTCATTTTTCTAGCTGTTGCTCGTGGTACACATTTTGGATAACCACGTTTACTGCTACCTTTGGCGGACTTTCTACCACATGCCTGGAACTTGCCTTTTTTCTTTGGGGCTGAGATATCTACCCAATCCCCTTTTTTGCCTTTTCCAAACCATGCTGTTAATCCGCCTTTAGGTTTTGCCATCTTACTTCCTTAATTTAAAGTTCAATGCAATAACATCTACTAGTTTGTAAAACTTACCTAGCCAAATGTCATCTTTTTCTGATGGTGTAAATGTTGCCACAATAGAAGCAACACTAATAATTACTGATATTGAAATCAGTAAATCGTAAATCCAATCAAATATAAACATCATTTCTTTTTCCTCTTTTTTCTAATACTTTCTTTACCTTTTTTGAAAATATTAACCACTTGGGTTTTACCCATAACTTTAGCTCTTTGTTCTCCAACAGTCAAAATTTGTATTTTACGAGCAAAAGGTTTTTTTATTTTTTTAACTTTAGCAACTGTTGCTCTAGCATCAGCTGGAGTAGCAAACTTTATTCGTACTGTGTCTTTAGGGTTTTCATCAGTATATAACCTACGTCCACTACCTTTAGGTTTTTTACCTGTCCCTACTTTTGGGTCTTTACGTTTAGCCACTTCTGTAACGGCCGCCACGCTTTTTGTAAGTTCTTACAAGCCACCCATTTGCATATGCACTAGGATACACTTTAAACTTTCTTTTAGCTTCTGCCTTTACTCTAGCGTATAAACTAGGATTAGTTGGAACGGCTTTTTTCTTACTACTAGACTTTTTTCTTTTTACTGCCATTTTTTTTCTTTTTAATTATTGCGTATTTATTCATTGGTTTAGCAAATTCTTTGCCTTCTCGTAGTGGGGCGTTTATACCATGATATTTCATTTTTTTCTCCTAGCTGTTTTAGTTCTTGGAAACGACCTATTTGGTTTCCTTTTTTCCATTTTAATATTTTTAGGGATATTGTTCAAAGGATTGTTGTCTCTGTGTGAAACATCTTTACCATCTCCTTTTTTTGCCTTGCCTGCACGCACCATCATACGGCGCGCTTTGTTACGTCCTGCTCTACGTTTCTTTTGAATAGATTGAGAATGATAATTATCGTACTCTTTACGATAATTTCTCTTTCTTGGCATAGTTCTTTTTAGCTTGCGCCATAGTGTCACCCATAAGTATACGTCTTTTTATGTATGCTTTTTTCTTTGGGTCTGAGATTCTATTTATAGATTTTTGTTGACCTTTGGTAACTGAAGATTTAACAGTTTTCATTAAGGGTCTTCTTTTAACCCTACGTCGTTTTGGTTTTTTATCAGTGTGGCCAGGCATTATTTGCTATGTACTTTTTGTATTGCAAAATTTGCTTTTTTAGAAGCGCCTTTGTGTGGTTTAAAACCACCTTTAGGGTCTTTCATAAGTTTAAAAGACTTGCCAGACTTCATCCAATGAAAACCTTTAGGAGCATTTACCTTCATATTATCTTCTCCTTAGCATTGCAAAATCAATTTCGCTTAGTCTGCCATCTTTATTCATATCAAGTCTGCTTTGGTTACCAATCAACTCATTAGCACTGCCTTGCATTGTATTAGAAACCATCTTAGATTCTGATGTTTTCATATCTCCAATTTGACCTTCGCCTAGGTCCTTTTTGATTGTGGTTCTACTAGCCATTTTGTTTTTCCTCCTGTTGAATTAAAAAATCAACAATTTTAATCTTATCATTAATCTCTGCTAATTCGTAGATTAATTTATCTAATCCCTCTTGAAAGTCTACGTGTTCAGGTATGCTTTTTGGGTCAGAAGTATAAACTTCTAGATTAATAGCAGCTTTGGAGCGTTGTCCAACATACACAACCCTTTGTGCTTTATATAGTTCTAACTTAGTAATTTTAATATCCTTAGCCGTATATTGACTTAGACTTTTTCATTTTTTTATTCATTGAAGATTTTTTCTTCTTCATTGAGGATGAAGATTTCTTCTTCTTTTTCATGCCCTTATGCATTCCCATTAGTAGCCTCCTTTTTTTGGAACAGGTTTCATATCAACAAAATTAACATCATCTCCAGCATTTACGCCTGGAACATAGCCATCATGATTAGGCACATTATATCTTACAGCTTTACATACATCTTTGTAAGGTAAAGAATCAGCATAATCTGTAACCATCTCATTTGGTTTGTTGATACCGATATTCATATTCAAAAGCTTATCACAAATTACTCAGGAGGGATAGGCCAAGTTACTTGATTTATATTAGTAATACTTGAATAAGTAGCGGGTAAATCTCTAAGAGCTTGTCTATAAGTTGCCCACTCTATTTTTTTAGAGTCAGACAAAGGACTATCAGGAATCTGAGTCCAATCTGATTGAGTTAATAACTTATTTCTTTGACCACGTAAAATTGCTAAAGTTTCTTCATTATTGTTTTTAGATACTTTATTAGCATGTATTTCATTACCTACTAAAGAGTACTCAACTTGTTCTGTATTGTAATCAATTGAACTATATTGTTTTACAATCGGGTACCAGCCTGCTTCTGTAGTAGCAGGTCCATAAACTGTAATTTTATTATCTTCCCACTTACCAAACATACTAAGCCTGCGGCACTCCTATAACGACCCCTTCTACTCTATCTATAACAAAGGTTGCACTATCTCCTTGTCCTCTTAAAGAATAAAAATGAGTAGTTGACCTTGCTGTATCATCTACAGCTATTACTACTTGTGATACATTACCAGAAGAAAAATTATGGTCTTGTGAAGTTTCAGCAATAATCGAGGAGTTTGCACTAGCAATACTATCGCCTGCAGCAACTTGATGTAATCGTAAGTCTAACTCACCACCACCCGAGGCAGTTAATCGACCTACTATCATCAATACAATTACACCTTTATGTGTACGGGTTACTCCTGACCCTGTTTGTTGGTCAGGTGCTGCTAATTGCATAAAACTTCCAATATCTGCATACCCTGCTCCATTAGTCAAAGTAGTGTTAGGACTAAAATCTATTGGTGTTACTTTAAGAATATCTCCTAAAATTTTACTAGCAAATAAATTTGTAATTGTTACATTGCTAGCATTTATAGTGCCTGAAGTCATAGTACCAAAGTCTGCTGTAATGGATGACAAGTCATCAACGTTTAATTTACTAGCTTCTATAGTATTTGCGTCAATTCTCTCAGACACAGACAAAAATCCTGATGTAATTTTTTGGGCATCTAAAGTACCTATTTTGGCACTAACTATAGAGCCATTTTCTATAAAACCATCTCTTATATAAACGCCCTTTGGTACGCTCTCCCCATTTATTGTAGTATCTGAAGTTCTAACTATAAAAGGTGAGTAAGCATTACCACTACCACCATCGGCATTTTGAGCCCCCGCATCAGAAGAAAATATAGCAAATGAATCTCCCTTAAATATTATAGCGGAGCTACTAGTATTATTTTGTAAGTCGCCACTTGAGTTAGCTATAAGGTACATACCAGCAATCGCCCCGTTTGCATCTACCGAAAGTCCATGAGCTGCCCTAGCAGAAGTTCCGTCTACCACTGCATTTGACACACTAGTTACATTAGCTGAAATATTGTTAACATTAGTAGTTAAGGTATTAAGTTCGGTAGCGCTTGCTTTAGTTGCTTCTGCAGCGATTCGAACAAGTCGTTCACTTTGTATAGCTGCGCTTAAAGTTGTATCACTTCCACTATTAGCACTATTCAACGCAGTTACTAAACTATCTATATCTGCTTTGATAGCACTATCTCTTGCTTTGACCCAAGCGTTATTACTTGAGTTTCTAACATAGAGTTGGTCATCATCAGTATCTAACCATACATCATCTACTTTTATAGCACTTCCATCTGCCCTAGTGCTTGGTTCTGAAGAACTTCTTATAAAAAGAGTGCCATCATCAATAAGACCTATTATAGTGCTGTAACCAGGCAAAGCAGACAAATCTTCAGTAAGTTCATCCATAACGTCCCCTATATCTATAGAAGTTACAGCTTTAGAACTATTACTAAAAGGCCCAGGTACTCCAGCACTACTTACAAACCTGACCCAGTAATAATAAGTTTGATTGTAACCAACTTCATCTGTTGCTAAAAAGGAACTAGTAGTAGAGATAGAAACTGCACTTGCAGCGTCATCATCTTTTGACCTAAATATTTCAGCATACGAAAAGTTAGTAAAAGTAGGTTTATCCCAACTAAGATTAACACTTGTAAAAACACCCCTAGCCTCGAAACCTGTAGGGGCAGGAGGAATAGTAAGGTCACCATCATCTGTCCCTGGTGGGCCAAAATCAGACGCTCCTGCTCCTGCATTAGGGTCAAAAGGATTGTCTTTTAGTTCTTTAGCTAAGCCACTCTCAATAAGTTCTCTTAAAGTTATGGCCCTATCTCTAGGGTCTCCTCTACGCCCAAGTCGTATCTCTTGAGCCTCCTTCATAGTTTCTAAAGTAGCTCGTAACTCTTTATCAACACTAGCAGGTATATTTTTTAAGCCAGGGACTTTAGTGCCTGTAGTAGCCATTAGATACCCCTTAGTTCATCCATAGATTCTGCGATACAAATCTCATTGATTGTTTTTTGTGATTGCACTTCTACAGCATAAGTTTTATGTAATTTAGCAGGTAGTCTTAAAATAGGCTCTGCATGGTCAGTAGCACTAAAAGAAGTAGGAGAAGAGCCAGTAACACTAAAGATACTACCGCTTGTTGAAATAGTAGCATTGTAATACAAAGTACCATCTCCATAAACTTTCACTGTAACAGGATAAGCTTCTGCCTCAACTTTAACAAAGCCCATACTTGTTGGCTTAGGTAGCACAAACTCTTTTGACTTAAAAATTCCTGTGCCAAAAGAACTAGTATCTCCTTGAAACTGTTTTATATCATCATCTATTATTAGATAAAGTTCATTTGTATCTGGGTCAGTATGTCCGCCACGTATCTCAGCACTAGCTGTAAGATTTACAAAAGCATTAGCGCCTCCCCTAGGGTCAAACATAAACCCACCGAAACCAGAGCCTGTATTGTAAAAGCCAACATATCTTCCTTCCCATAAAAACCCACGAATAGTTGAAGGATAATATAGACTTTGCCATTGGGTTGGAGATATTATGCCCTCTGTTATTACTCGTATGTCTGAGCCCGCTGCCATAACTAACCCCTCAGGAGAGGCATACATAACATAAGCGCCCATATCTACAAAAGATTCTTTTTTCAAACAAGCTAAAGCAGCTTCTAGTCTTATAGCACTCATAGCTTGTGGGTCAGTACCAACAATCAAATAAGGACGGCCTTTGGTTCCAACCATAACCCCATTACCTGTGCTGCCTATAGCTACAATCTCGTCTTCTAGTGTAATTCTATAAGTTACAGGCCAAGCATGAGGTAAAAAAGGTTCTGAAAAACAAATACGTTTTCCAGTGAAACCTGCAAAAACACCATTAGCGCAGGCAGTTAAACCTTGCATTGGTCCATCAGGATATAAACTTTCATCTTCATTAGGTGGTGAAATCCAAAAAGTAGAAGGTATTATTTCACCTAACTCAGCATTTTTTAAAGTATCTGTAGTTGATGTAGTAGCAATAGAAACCTCTTTCACAAATTGAAAGGCAGTAGTATTAGACCCTGTATTTGACCGATATATACGTTTCACGGCCCCTGTTCCTAAGTTTGAGTTACTTCTACCTGTACTTGTACCTGCTGCTGTTTCTAAATTTGATAATGTAACTGTCTGGTTATCATCTGTAGTCACTACAGTTGAAGCAGGGGAAGGAGGCCCTTCTTCCCCATAAGTACTTACAAATGTATAAACATAAGAAGTAGAAAAGTCTGTTAGAGTGTCGTGTGGCCCACCTTTTTTAAGGCCATCTGAAACACTAGCAGAAGTAGCTAAACTAGTAGCACTACCGCTAGTTTTTATTGTAAAAGTAGTAGAGCCTGGTACTGTATCTACTTTAAAATCTGAATTTATCTCAGGAACTGTTAGGCCCCCTGTAGCTGAAAAATTTTGTAAAGTAATAAAATCTCCTACAGCTAAACCATGCGCACTACCTGCGGTTACCGTTACATTACCTGTTCCGACAGTGGTTGTTTGTACAGTAGCACTTATAGTAGTAGGAGCATCAACAGCAACAGTAGGAGCAGCGGTAGGAGCAGGTATGCCTAATCTATAAAAATTACTTGGATAAGGCTCTGAGCCTGCGTTAATAAAATCATCTCGCCCCATCCTAGGAAAGCTTTGCCCAGACCAATATAAAGTATTGTTAACATCTCCAGCTATAGGCCCTTTTACGGCATTTATGCTTTCAATAGTAAAGTTTTGAGTGCCTGCATTAGTAGTTTGTTCAAATTGAAAAAACTCTACATTCTGGTTATCTGGGTCTATGTATTTGAAAATTGTATTTTTACTACTATTATCTAAAACTTTTGTTTGACTGTTAGCAAAGATAGGCACTAAACGGCCACTATCTAAATTAACATCTGTTGCTTCTTGTCCTACTGTATCTTTTAAAAGTCTAGGGGATATCTGCGGAGCGATACCGTTGAATGTCGTGAGCTTAAAGTATGCCATTTCATCTTAAATTATACATGATAGCGGCTACTATTCCAGAGAGTACTAACCAAACAAAGCGTTCAGCTGTACTAATGCCTTTGTGATTCATCTGTACTTGGCCTTCTACTTTATCAACGCGTAGTTCTAGTTTTTCAAAGTTAGTAAAAAGTCTATCGTTTTGTTTTAGAACAGTTGTAACTCTTTCTTCAATACGCGCGATAGAAACGACAGCGTCAGATAATTTATCTAACTTGTCTTCTATTTTACCTAATCTTCTGTTTTCGGACTCGTTCACTCTTCCTATTATAGAAGTTTGTTCACAAAATGAGCAAGAGTTTATTTTTAATTTTGTGGTTTTTCAGGCTCTAATTCTTTAATTTTATCTTCTTCTATAAAAGTTTTAAGTTGTTTTGATATTTCTTTTTGAGCTGAAGTAGCTTTTACAAGTTCGTAGCTATATTTATCTACATCCTCTTGAAGCTTAACTAAAGTTTTAAAAATACCTGTAATTCTGGGTGTTAAAGAATCTATAGCGTAAGTTTTACCATCAAAAGTTACGTTTACAAACTCTTTAGGTTTTGAATCATCTTTCATAAATACTCCTTATTGTGTTAGATTTTTTTGCTTTTCGTAAGTGCGAAGCCCTCCTAAACCAAGCATACCTAGTAGTATAGTCATGAGGGACCCCATGTCAAACTCAGGTAAAGTAAATTGCATTCCATAAACTGAAAATACAAAAACTAAAAGTGGCTGCACAAGAAAATGATAACACAGAGCAACAGCGCAGCTCCAGCCTGTAAAGGGCCTCCAGCCCGCTACAAAAATACTTCTATGTTTAGCCTCTTGTTTATTTACGGAGATTTGTGCCATATTAGCACGATGAAGTTCTGTTTTAAGCTCATGTTCGAGCTTCATCTTTAGGTCTTTATCTGCAATAAATTTACCTAAGACCTTATCTGCTATGTCAGTAATTGACTCTGTTATAGGATTACTCATATATTAATCTGATAAAACTTTTGTAATAGAGCTTGGATTTATTTTATCACTTATTTTTGCTTCTATTTGATTTTTAAGTTCTAAAACATTTTCAGGGCCTATGTTTGCTTCAACCCAAGCTTGTACAACTGCTGGGGTCAACTCTGACCAAGGTATAAAGTTTGATAAATCAGAGGTATCTAAATAAACTCTACCTCTTACTTCTGCAAAATAATTAACTTCTTCACTGTCTAGATTAGTATCATCAATACCTTTTAGCTTGTAATTTACTTTATGAACTACATCTGATAGACCATCTTTATTAGGATAAACTTCACAATTTGATACATCCCATTCAAAATTTATCATTATTTTTCTCCTTTAAGCTGTTCTACTTCATTCTGTAATATTTCTATTTGTTCTTGTTGTTCTTGAATAGCTTTGACTAAATTTGGTACAAGAGTGTTATAGTCGAGTTGCCATTTCTCTTTACTTTCATCTTCTGGCTCATATACGCCTCTTGCGTATGAACCAATATCTTCAAATGCTTTTTTAAAGTCTTGTGCAATAAAACCTTGTGAGCCTTCTCCTGTGCCATCTTTCCATTTAAATTTGATTGGGTTTAGTTTTGATATAAGATTTAAACCATCTGCGTCCCCTAAAACATCTTTGTATCTACCATCAGAATCAAAAGAAAGGGTTATGGCACTACCTGTTATGTCTGCGTCAAGTCTGCCTATAGCAGAAGATTCACTTTTCTTTCTAAACTTCATAAACCTATAAAATGAAGCATCACCCGTATCGTGGTTTAAATCTATTACAGGGTCACTATTACTCCCACCTTTTAGAACTGTCAGGGTTGCATTATCTTGTCGTGTTTGAGTTCCCATAGTGACATTGTCACTTGTGAAAATTCGACCATCAGACTCAATGGCAAATCTTAAATTTTGACCATTAGTGTAGAAGTCTATAGAGCCAGTATCAGTTCTAAATGAAAAGTCATTAGCACTACCCCCTGATTTAAGGGCATTACCACCTGCAATAAAGCCATAGTTAGTTGAACCATCTGTAAGTGATATACCAGTATTTCCAGCACCAGCTGTCAGAGCTAGGGTATTGCCATTCCAAGTAGCATTGGCCTCACCTTCAAGTGTATCTGCTGTGCCACTACCAGTTATTAATCTATTGTCTGCATTATTGTTGATTGTTGTGCCACCACCAGCAGCATCTTCCCAAGCTATCCCACTTCCTGTTGAAGTTAGCACTTGTCCATCAGAGCCTTGCGTTCCACCAACTGTTAAGTTATTTAATTCTACTGTTCCG
>MDTB01122575.1_pt1 | contig 33187 bp, 23 predicted proteins | sample 811161 | NCBI WGS metagenome assembly MDTB01 (sample SAMN05326650, study PRJNA326480) | marine metagenome | isolation source: seawater | place: Mediterranean Sea | collected 2009 | reverse complement strand
GTCATCCAATCACCCCCATTAATAGTATAGATTATATGATTTTTCTCTTATAATGTGACCCTTTTGCATGGCGGGCGTAGCTCAGTTGGTTAGAGCGCTGGATTGTGGCTCCGGAGGCCGTGGGTTCGAACCCCATCGCTCGCCCCATCAATTAGATAAAGACTTATGACCAGTAAACTAAAAAAACTCAAAGATCTAAATCGAAAGTTGACCGTAAATGTCGAGACTAAAAAATACGACGAAAAATATCAGGCCAAGCTTAATAAGATTAGGTCTACCGTAAAGCTTGATGGGTTTAGAAAGGGCAAAGTGCCAAACGATGTGCTAATTCAAAAATATGGACCTTCAATTCACTATGAGGTATTGAATGAAGTAATTCAGGAAACTTACCCTCTTGAGATAGCTGAAAAAGAAATCAAACCCGCATCTTCACCCAACATTAGCATTGATTCTGAGGATCCTAAAAAGGGTATTGTGTATTCAGCAGAATTCGAAGTTTTTCCAGAATTTAAACCCAAACTTACTAGATGGAAGTCTTTTGAAGAATCAAAGATTACTATTGAAAGTGATGATATTGATCTTGCTATGGCAGATATTTTGGAGCGCTATGGTACTTGGAAGGATGTTGACAGAGCTGCTTTAGAGAAAGATCAAGTGATTATTGACTTCACAGGTACTGTTGACGGTGAAGAGTTTGAGGGAAATTCATCCAAAGACTTTGCACTTGTAATAGGATCAAAATCTATGATTCCAGGTTTTGAGGATGCAATTATTGGTAAGAAAATGAATGATGAATTTAATGCAGAAGTTAAATTTCCAGATGATTATTTTAAAAGTGATCTTGCTGAAAAAAATGCAAATTTCTTAATCAAAGTAAATAAAGTTCAAGAAAAACAAAATGCATCCATCAATGAAGAGCTTTATAAATCTTTGGCAATGGAAGAAGTTAAAAATGAGCAGGACTTCAAGGCAGAAATTGAAAATAGAATGCAACAAGAAGTCAAACAACAAGAAGACTCGCTTACCAGAGAATCAATCTATGACTTGTTGCTTGAGGTAAATAAGTTTACTGCACCAAGTTCAGTTGTAAATGAGCAAGCTACTCTAATGAGAAAAGACTCATTGATGAGAATGGGTCAACAAGCTGATGAAGCACCGGAGGATTTATTTCCTCTAGATACTTTTTTAGAAAATGCAGAAAAAAGGGTTAAATTGGATTTGCTTTTTAGTGAGTTTGTAAAGTTTTTTAAATTAGAAGTTAATCAAGAAAGGGTTGATGAGTTTGTTGAGAAGGAAGCAGAAAAATACAAAGATCCAGATCAATTTAAGACATGGATCAAATCTCAACCCAAACAGCTCGATAATTATAAAATGATCATTTTAGAAGAACTGCTTATTGAAAAATTGAAAAATGAGCTTAAATCAAAGGTAAAGGAAATTAAATTCAAAGATTTAGCCAACATAAAATAATTATGGATCATAAAACTGACATTCTTAACTCTGGTTTAGTGCCAATGGTTGTTGAGCAAACACCCAGAGGTGAGAGAGCTTTTGATATTTATTCAAGACTACTAAAGGAAAGAATAATTTTCCTTACCGGACCTATTGATGACTACATATCGAACCTAGTCATTGCACAATTATTGTTTCTTGAATCAGAAAATCCTGAAAAAGATATCAGTATTTATATTAACTCTCCGGGTGGAATCATTTCATCAGGACTTGCAATTTATGACACCATGCAATTTGTTAAGCCAGAGGTTGCTACGTTGTGTGTTGGTCAAGCAGCAAGCATGGGTTCTCTTTTGTTAGCAGGCGGGGCAGCTGGCAAAAGATTTGCGTTACCTAATTCACGTGTGATGATTCATCAGCCGCTAGGTGGTTTTCAGGGCCAAGCATCTGATATAGAAATTCATGCCAAAGAGATTTTAGTGATGAAGCAAAAAGTTAACGAAATTCTTGCTAAACATACAGGTAAAACTCTTAAGAAGATCGAGCAAGATACTGATCGAGACAATTTTTTAAATGCTGATGAAGCTAAATCATACGGGATTATTGACGACATCCTAGATTCAAGAGACGATACTAAAGATGGAAAGTAGCGACAACCAAAAACTAACTTGTTCTTTTTGTGGCAAGAATCAAGAGGACGTAAAAAAACTCATAGCGGGGCCAAGCGTATACATTTGTGATGAGTGTGTTGATTTGTGTAATGACATAATCGAAGAAGAAATTAAATCAGATGACCCGGACACACTAAACGAACTCCCATCGCCAGCAGAAATATTTAACCAATTGGATGATTATGTTATTGGTCAAGAAAAAGCTAAGAAAGTTTTATCTGTTGCCGTTTATAACCATTACAAAAGACTAAAAAATCAATCAAATAAAGATGCTGTTGAACTCCAAAAAAGCAATGTTTTATTGTTGGGACCAACCGGTAGTGGAAAGACTCTTCTTGCGCAAACCCTTGCAAGAATCCTCAACGTGCCATTTACCATTGCTGATGCTACCACACTTACTGAAGCAGGTTATGTTGGCGAAGACGTTGAAAATATTATTCAGAAACTTCTTCAAAAATGTGACTATGATCCTGAGAAAGCCCGTCTAGGTATTGTTTATATTGATGAGATTGATAAGATTGCAAGAAAGTCTGACAACCCATCAATTACACGAGACGTTTCTGGTGAAGGTGTTCAGCAGGCGCTATTAAAGCTAATCGAGGGTACAGTTGCATCAATTCCTCCTCAAGGTGGCAGGAAGCATCCTCAACAAGAGTTTATTCAAATAGATACATCTAACATCTTATTTATATGTGGAGGAGCATTCTCGGGCATTGATGAGGTTGTTAAACAGAGAACTGATAAATCAGGTATTGGGTTTTCAGCGGCCATCAAAGATACAGATGAATCTGCACAAAATTTAGTTGATCAGCTTGAGCCAGAAGATTTAGTTAAGTATGGTTTAATTCCTGAGTTTGTTGGAAGGTTGCCTGTAATCTCAACACTTCATGAGCTTGATGAAGAGTCTTTGGTTAGAATCTTACAAGAACCTAAAAATGCCTTGGTTGACCAATATAAATACTTATTTGATTTGGATTCCGTAAAATTGGATCTCAAGGAATCAGCTTTAAAAGAAATAGCCCGACAAGCGATTAAAAGAAAGACTGGTGCCAGAGGCTTAAGATCAATTATGGAAGAAATCTTAATGGACACTATGTTTGAACTTCCAAATGAAGAGCTTGAAAAAGTTGTTGTTGATGAAAATGCAGCCTCCAGACAATCAGATCCAATTAAAGTTTATAAAACTCCAAAAAAGAAAACCTCTTCTGGTTCTTAAGTAGATGCCCTCAGTTAAATACGATTTGCCTTTATTGCCCCTAAGGGATGTTGTTGTGTTTCCTGGTAATGTTACTACCTTGTTTGTGGGCAGAGAGCCATCAATCAATGCTCTTAACCAAGCAATGGCGACTAATAAAAAAATCTTATTAGGAACTCAAATCGATGGCTCTACAGATAATCCTTCATTTGATGAAATATATAAAGTGCAAACTCTTGCAACCATTTTGCAGCTGATCAAGCTTCCTGATGGAACGGTTAAATTATTGGTTGAGGGCGATCATAGATGCGAGGCTTTAAAAGCTTTAAAAGAAAAAGATTTTCTTAAAGCTCAAGTGAAAATTATTCCTGAATCTCAGTTAGATCCTGTTGATAATAAAAACCTATGCAACTTCATTAAAGGTAAATTTGGAGATTTTATTAAAATTACAAAAAAAGTTGCTCCTGAAGTTCTCTCAAGCATTGATGCATTCGATGACGTTACGAGAGTGATTGATTCCGTATCATCACATCTTCCTATTTCAATTTCAGATGCCCAATCAATTTTAGAATGCGACGATTTATCCAAAAGGGCAGATATGCTCATCAGTTTGATACAAGGACAAATTGATGCCGTTGATGTAGATAAAAAGATTAGAGATAGAGTTAAAAAACAAATGGAGAAATCTCAAAGAGAATACTACCTCAATGAACAGATCAAAGCTGCTCAAAAAGAGTTAGGTGACATAACTGAAGAGGGTGATGAAATTTCTCAACTCGAAACACAAATAAAAAAATCTGGCATGCCGAAAGAGGCCCTTAAAAAAGCCATGAGTGAGTTTTCTAAGTTTAAGCTAATGTCGCCGATGTCTGCAGAAGCTTCGGTCGTAAGATCTTATCTTGATTGGGTCTCAAATCTACCCTGGAAGAAGAAAACTAAGATTAAATCAAACATAAAAAATGCTTTATCTGTTCTTGATAATGACCATTACGGATTAGAGGAAATCAAAGAGAGAATTTTAGAGTATCTAGCAGTTCAAAAAAGAGTCAAAAAACTCAAAGCACCAGTGCTATGTTTGGTTGGTCCTCCTGGAGTTGGAAAAACATCTTTAGGTCAATCCATTGCAAATGCAACCAATCGAAAGTTTATAAGAATGTCCTTGGGTGGGGTAAGAGACGAGGCTGAAATTCGTGGTCACCGAAGAACGTATATTGGCTCCATGCCAGGAAAAATTATTCAAAAGATTTCTAAAGCAGATTCAAAGAACCCTCTTTTCTTGTTAGATGAAATAGACAAAATGGGTATGGATTTTCGTGGTGATCCTGCTTCTGCTCTCTTAGAAGTTTTAGACCCTGAGCAAAACTCTACATTTTCAGATCATTATCTTGAGGTTGATTTTGATTTATCAGAAGTTATGTTTGTTTGTACGGCAAATAGTTTAAATATTCCAGGTCCATTACTAGATAGAATGGAGATTATAAGAATCCCAGGATACATTGAAGATGAAAAATTAAACATCGCCAAACAGTACTTAATACCAAAGCAGCTTGAAAGAAATGGACTTGACTCAAATGAAGTTAATTTTGATGATAAAGCAATATTAGATCTCATTAGATATTACACTCGAGAAGCAGGTGTTAGAGGTCTTGAAAGACAAATTTCGAAAGTTCTAAGAAAATCTGTTAAAGAAATTGAACTTAGTAGCAAAAAACTTCTACAAACTAAAGTTACATCCAAAAATTTAGAAAAGTATAACGGTGTAAGGAAGTTCCAATTTGGAACTGCGGATAAAGAAGATAGTATTGGCAAGCTTGCGGGATTAGCTTGGACAGAAGTTGGCGGCGAACTTCTAACTATTGAAGCATCTAAAGTTCCTGGAAAAGGTAGAATTATTAAGACAGGCTCTCTAGGAGATGTGATGCAAGAATCTATTCAAGCCGCACTTACTGTGGTTAGATCAAGGTCTAAAATCCTAGGGCTGAATCCCTCATTTCATGAAAAATTGGATATTCATATTCATGTACCTGAGGGCGCGACTCCTAAAGACGGGCCAAGTGCAGGAATTGGTATGTGTACAGCTCTAATATCTGTTCTTACCGATATTCCTATAAGATCTGATACAGCCATGACTGGAGAAATAACACTTCATGGTCAAGTTTTAAAAATTGGAGGATTAAAAGAAAAGCTTTTAGCAGCAAAGCGTGCGGGTATTAAACAAGTAATCATTCCCGAAGAGAATTTTCCTGAGTTAAAAGAGTTTCCAAAACAAATTACCAAAGCTCTTGAAATCCATCCCGTTAAATGGATTGACGAAGTTATTTCCCTTGCGCTTACTGATGAGCCCAAGGCCAAATCATCAAAAAGGCAATCAAAATCAAAACCCTCACCGGTAAAATCTAGATCCAAAGCAGCTACACCCAAGCAAAGATCCCACTAGCAATAGGTTTTTAAACTTGACATTTCTATGCATATGGATTTTCATAGGTCTTAGAAATCATATCTAACGAGAGGAGATAATATGAATAAATCTGATTTAGTTGACGCAGTTGCAAGTTCTGCTGATCTAACAAAAGCTTCTGCTGCACGAGCAGTCGATGCGACATTAGATGCAATAGGTGGTGCACTTGGAAATGGTGATTCAGTTTCACTAGTTGGTTTTGGTACTTTTTCTGTCAGACACAGAGCTGCAAGAGATGGGAGAAACCCTCAAACTGGAGCTCCTATGCACATCCCTGCTTCTAAAGTACCTGGCTTCAAAGCTGGTAAGGGGTTAAAAGACAAAGTTAAAAATTCATAACTAGACCTTTTTTATTTAAAAAAAGGGGTGCTTTTGCACTCCTTTTTTTTTATTATTCTCTCACCAAATATTAAATAGCTATGCTTGAGTCATTTAGAAACCTTCTTTCCGGTAAAACCTTATATGTGATTGTAGGTATTTGTGCGATACCTTTCATCTTTACCGGAGTTTCATCTTTCGGTACTATTTTTTCAAACTATGGAACTGTTAACGGTCTTGAAGTTTCACAGGTTGATGTAAATTCTGCATCGGGGACAATTGAACAAAGATATAAATCTATTTTTGGGGAGTCTTTCTCTTTGGATCAGCTTGATGAGGATGAGCTTTTTGAGTTACTTAAAACCCAAATTGTTAATCAAAAAATGATTGAATCTAGCGCCATCGAGAATCGTCTCGGAGTGAGTATTGATGACGCAAAAAAAGAAATTATTAAGCTTGATAGCTTTAAAGATGAAAACGGTAAATTTGATCAATCCATCTTTGAAGCAACAATCCGTGGAGCAGGCTTAATTCCTGATGAGTACATAGAATTAGTTGCATCGAGCATTGCCTCAGATAATTTAGTTAGAGCGCTAGGCAGTTCTTTTTTTATTCTTGATGAAGAAATAAAGAGTTTTATTGCTGCTAATGAGGTTTCACGGGACATAAAATTTCTTAAGTCCAATAATGAAAAAATTGTAGACTCTCAACTGGCTACACTTGTAGAAGCAGAAGCTTTCTACAACGATAACAATCTGCTTTTTCTTTCAGATGAAACAAGAAGATTTAACTTCATTAAAGCAAGCATAGAAAAATATGCCGAGGACATTGATATTCCAGATGGTTTACTTGAAGACTCTTATCAAGACTATTTAAAAGACGCTAACAATTCTGTTCAAAATAGAATTTCTCATATCATGATTGATAAATCTAACTATGCCTCTGAGAGCGAAGCAAATGATTTAATTAATAAAATTTTTAATGATATTAAAAGCGGTAAGACTGATTTTTTAACTTCAGTAAATGAATATAGTGAAGACGAGGCATCAATTGAAGAATCTGGTGATTTAGGGTACTCATCTGGGGATGCATTTCCTGACGAGTTTGAAAGCGTAATTTCAAAACTTAAATTAAATGAAGTATCTTCACCGATTGATTTAGGAGATACCATCCATCTCATAAATCTTACAGAGATCTTAAAGCCAGAGGTAAGATCTAAGTCTGAAATTATCTCTGAGATCAGAGAAGAAATTATTCTTTCTGAATCAGCTTCACTTATGAACGATGACATCGGAATAGCAGAAGAGCTAATTATTAGTGGCGCTAATTTTGAAGAAATTGCTAAAACTATTAATCTAGAACAGCAAGATACTAATTTAATCGCTCAAGATGATTTTGAATCTTTATTAGCAGGTATCGATGGATCAAGATTTTTTGATAGATCTCTATTGGTCGGTGACAATGATATTATTGAAACAGAAGACGGTTTTTATATTATCGGATTAGTTGAAATCAATGCGCCTAGCCTGAAGACTTTTGATAGCTCTGTAGAACTTGCTCTTCAAGAGGTTCGTAAAGAGAAAGCTATTGCTCTCATACAGTCAATGAACGTAAGCGCGTTTAACTTCATTAATGATGGTACTTTGGATGTTCCCAATGGTTTTGAAATTGAAGAGTATAAAGCAATCAACAAATTTTCTTCTTTGTTGCCGATGGACGTCATCTCACAAATCTTTTCAACCAGTATCAATGATGAAATAATCACTGTTGGCAATGACGGAAATAATTATTGGATCAAAATCCAATCAGAGAACATACCAACCGATGAAGAAATTAATTCAAAGATCGATGATTACAGATCTTATTTCATTCAATACATCACACAGAAAAATTCTTCTTTGGTTGATCAAAAAATAAGAGAAGGTTTGAGAGTGGATTTAAAAAATCTTCAGCCTCAGGCTTAACTAAGATTCTAAATATTCGTCTATTGATAGTGCAGAGGTGTTGAAGCCTCCGTCTACATAGGTTATCTCGCCAGTAATACCACTGGCTAGATCAGAGCATAAGAAGGCAGCAACGTTTCCCACTTCGTCGGTCGTAACTGTTCTTCCCAATGGAGCTCTTTTTGCATAACTTGTAAGCATTTTTCTGAAGTTCTTTACTCCCGATGCTGCTAAGGTCTTGATAGGGCCCGCAGAAATACCGTTGACTCTAATTTCATCCTTGCCAAGCGAGGAAGCCATAAATCTTACATTTGCTTCAAGACTTGCTTTAGCCAGACCCATGACATTGTAATTAGGAAGAGACTGCATTGCACCTAGGTAGGTGAGAGTTAATAGAGCACTATTTTTATTTAGGAATGGCCTTGCTCCCTTAGCAAGCGCGGTAAAGCTGAACGAGCTAATATCATGAGCAATTTGAAAACCTTCTCTGGTTGCAACATCAACAAAATTTCCATCAAGTTCATTTGCTGGTGCAAAACCTATTGAATGCACTAATCCATCAAAGTTCTCCCATGATTTACTTAGCTCTTGATACATCGAATGAATGCTGTCATCTGAACTAACATCGCATTCTATCAAGACATCATGACCAAGCTCATGAGCTATTTTCTCAACATTTCTTTTTAATCTTTCGCTTTGGTAGGTGAAAGCAAGCTTTGCACCTTGTTCAGTCATTGAGCGTGCTATTCCAGCAGCTATTGAATGTTTATTTGCAAGACCGGCAATTAGGATTTTTTTATTCTCTAGAAACATTGCGCGCATCATATAACAACTTTAAGATTTTTTAAAAACTCAGGACAAAAAAAACATACTAGTCAAAAAATTCAAACCACCCAAATGTGACAAATATGTGTACTTTTATAGTAAATATGCTTAAATGATTTAACTGATTTATTTTTATAAAAGGAATATAAATATTATGAAAAATCTAAGTAAACTTATTTTAGGCTTATTTTTTGTTGCTACACTTCCAACCACAATCTCTGCTCAAGCCGATGGTGCTGATGTAGAAGAAGTTGTAGTTACAGGTTCAAGAATAACAAATCCTAATATTGTTAGTTCATCCCAAGTTCAAGTAGTTACTGCTGATGACATTGATAATAGAGGAGCCGTGAGAATTGAGGAGGTATTAAATGATTTACCTCAGCTTTCTCCTGGACAGATTGCTCAAACAGCAAATGGTTCAAATGGTACAGCCACTGCTAACCTCAGAAATTTAGGATGCGCAAGGACGTTAGTACTAATAAATGGAAAAAGAATGCCTCCTGGAACAGCAAGTGGTGGAAGTTGTGCAGATTTAAGCACTGTACCAGCTCTTTTATTAAAAAGAGTTGAAGTGTTAACAGGTGGAGCTACTTCTGTATATGGTTCCGATGCTCTCGGGGGTGTTGTTAACTTTATCCTCGATGATGAATTTGAGGGATTCAAGGCTAGTGTTACCAACTCTTTCTATAACCATGAAAATGATAATAGCAAGTTAAGAGCTTTGCATGATCAATATGGATATAAAAAAGCTTCTTCAGATGTTACAGAGGGTGATTCATTAAAGATGTCAATTGCTTTTGGTGGATCAATTGATGATGGAAGAGGCCACATTACTGGATACCTTGAGCATGTCAATACTGATCCTATACTTCAGGGTGCCTATGATGGAGGCGCATGTGCTTTGGGAGGCGGTGACACCACATGTGGAGGTTCAAGTACAATACCACCTGGTCGTTGGTATGATTTTGGATATAAGTCTAAGGGTTTTACCCCAATTGACCCCTCCATTTCAGATTATGGTTTCGATGTAAAGCTATTGGGTGATGAATTTGTTCCTAGAGCAGGTCAGTTATATAACTATAATCCGACTAATTTCTATCAAAGACCCCAAGACAAAATTAACGCAGGTTTCTTTGCAAAGTATGACTTATCTGATGAGCATGAGTTTTATTCAAGCTTTAGATTCTCTGAAAATGATTCACCATCACAAATTGCTTATTCAGGGACTTTTGGTGACTTGAGAGCTGTACCCTGCTACAACGCACTTTTGTCAGCACAACAATATGAATTGGTTTGTGGTAATTGGACGGGCATGGGAGGATCTCATGCACCTGATTTTGCGACGGGAGCTGATGCGCTCGCGTATATTGCTGGCCTACAAAGTCAGGTTGCTGCTGGATCAATTATAGATTTCAGTGCACCAATTAGAAGTTTAAAAAGGAATGTTGAGGGAGGTCCTAGGACTTACACTCAATCATTTAGAAACTATACATACTCATTTGGTTTTAGAGGAGATTTAAATGATAACTGGAGGTACGATTTTTCGTATCAGACTTCTGAGGTTGAATATTCTCAAGAAATTCAAAATGATCTATCTGTTACAAAACTATTGCGTGCTGCAAATGTGGTTTCTGTAGCTGGTGTACCTACATGTGTATCTAAAATTGATGGAAGTGATGCAAACTGTATACCTTATAATTTGTTTTCAGGAGGTTTGCCGGGTGATGGCGGTATACAGGCCATATGGGATGCAAATCCTGACATACAGACATATTTAGCAATACCTAATTTTATACTTGGAGATAGTAGTGAAACTATCTTGCAAGCATATGTGGAAGGTGATCTAGGTATTTCCATTCCTGGAGCACCAGGAAATATCAGCGCTGTATTTGGTTACGAAACAAGAGAGCTTGAATCAGATTACAGGCCTGATGCTTCAGCACAGGCAGCAGATAGAACAGGAGCTGGTGGTCCGATTGTTGCTTTAAATGGTACATATGATGTTGATGAATATTTCATGGAATTTGGTATTCCAGTTACTGAAAACTTCAACATAGAAGCTGGACTTAGATTTGCTGATTACTCTACTGATAACGATACTGATGCTTTTAAGATAGGTGGTTATTGGGAAATAAATGATCAGGTGTCTCTAAGAGGAACTCTCCAAACAGCAACAAGGCACGGATCAATAACTGAATTATTCAGAGGCCAAGGTGCAAGCCTCACTGACCTTGATCCAGATCCTTGCGGTACAGATCCTGAAACTGGTATACCACCCAGTGCTACTCAAGCTCAATGTGCGAACACAGGATTACCTGCTGCTTTATATGGTACGGATTTAAAATCACCTGCTGACCAATACAACATACTTACTGGTGGTAATCCAAATCTTGAACCAGAAGAATCAGATTCAACAACTATAGGTATTGTTTGGACGCCAAACTCTGTTCCGGGATTAACTGTTACACTTGATTATTTTGAGATCACCATCGAGGAAGGGATCGGAACTATTCCTGCTGCTACATCTCTAAACAAATGTTTAGAAACTGGTAATTCGACCTTTTGTAACCTAATTGAAAGAGATCCTATTGCTGGAACACTTTGGGTTTCACCTGGTAGGATTATTACTACCAATACAAACGTTTCTGAGGAAAATATTGAAGGCTTTGATATTATTTTCGATTATGCATTAGAGACAGGCATTGGTGTTATTGACCTAAAAGGTATAAGTACCATTACTGATACCGCTTCCCTAATTGTATTACCTGGAGAAGCTGCTCTTGAATGTGCTGGTTATTACGGAAGAGGTTGTGGTAAAAATCCTCAACCTGAATTTGCTGGAAATTACAGTGCTTCTCTTGTAAAAGAGAATGTAGAGTATGTCCTTGGTCTAAGATATTTAGGTGAGACAGACGACCTCAATAGTACTGAAATTGACTTTGAAGCAAAAACCTATCTTGATTTTACCGTGAATTATCAATACAGCGATAATTTAAGATTCTCAGTTGGAGCAAGTAATATATTTGACGAAGATCCTGTATATACTTCAAGTGCTGGAACAGCACCCGGTAATGGGAATACATTCCCAGGATATTTTGATGCATTGGGAACATATGTGTTCTTGAATGCAACTTTTGAGCTATAGAAGTAAATCAATAATTCAAAAGGGCGCGAACTAGCGCCCTTTTTTTATTCATGGTAATTATGATTAATAGTCACAAAAAGTTGACATTCGACACAAATTAGCCACAATTGATCATTAGAAATAACTTAATGGGGAATATTATGTCTAAATTTCTTAAATTTTCGCTGGTATCAGTACTAGCAATTGGCGCATTTAGCATTGCACCTTCCTTCGCTCAAGAAGACGGTGATGTTGAAGAAGTCATTGTTACTGGTTCCAAAATTAAAAAAGTTGATATTTTCGATAGCTCAAAGCCACTCGAAGTTGTTGACGCTGCCCAAATTGAAAGAACAGGTCTCAATAACATTGGTGATGTTCTACAAAACTTAACTTCATCTGATGGTACAGGTATTCGTCCTGTTACTACAGCAACCAACGGTGGCGATGGATCCAATGAGATTTCATTAAGAAACCTTGGCGCTGGTAGAACATTGGTTCTTATAGATGGAAGAAGATGGGTTACAGATGCATTTGGTACTGTTGATATGCAGACCATTCCAGCATCCATCATCCAAAGGGTTGAAATCCTCAAAGATGGAGCTTCTTCAATTTATGGTTCTGATGCTGTTGCAGGTGTGATCAACATTATTACTAAAAAAGATTTTGAAGGCTTTGAATTGAGGGCTTCAATGGGTGAATATGAAGCCAACTATGGTGGTCAAGACTCAGTGAGTCTTACATTTGGTAGCACAGGCGAAAGATCATCTAACGTCTTTAACATATCAATGGCTAATCAGGAAGAGATTATGGCCGGTGATATCCCAAGAGCAAATCAGCCTTACTACGGTTGTACAAACGTACCTAATTCAGGTACCGGTCCACAAAACAGCCCTACAAACTTAGGACCATCTCCTGAGCAAAACAGTGGTTTTGGTAACTTTGCTCCTGCTAATAGCTTTATATGTGGATCTTCTTATCCTGCATATGGTAGATATTTTGATGCTCCTAATGGAAAAGGTGCTTTGATTCCAGGTCAAGCTGGTACACAGCTAGATCATTTCCAACCTTGGACTAATGCAGTTAGATATAACTACGCTCCAGTTAACCATGTTCAAAATCCAATAGAAAGAGTTGGTGTATACACTTACTCAGACTTTGAATTCGCTGATAACCTTTCAGGTTATGTACAGTTTGTATATTCAAAATCTGCTCGTAAAAACCAATTAGCACAAGTACCAATGACAGCAGCTAGGTTTTCTGGTCCCCAGTGGCAACTTAACAATGGAAGGTTTGCTACTTCTGACGGTTATTTCAACGTGCTAGGTGGAGATACTTCTTTTGGTTTTAGAGCGATTGCTATCGGTCCTAGAATCTATGAGTATGACTATGATACATATGGTATTAGAGCTGGATTAGACGGTAACTTTGAAATAGATGGCAAAACATATTTCTGGTCAGCTGGTACTCAAGTAAATGATGCTAGATATGACGCTGAATTATTTAACTTTGTTGACCTTGTTCATTTAGCTAATGCTGTAGGACCATCATTCAGAGATTCTGTTACTCAAGAACTAAAATGTGGGACTCCAACTGAAGTAATTGGTGGATGTACACCGTTCAACATTTTTGGTGGACCTGATCTAGGTTTAGGTGCTGGAGTTATTACTCAAGCTGAATACGATGCAATGGTTAATTACGTCGGATACGACGGTGCTGCTGTTGCTGGAATGGATTCTGATAATTACTGGTTTGAAGTTTCAGGTCCTTTGTTTGAGATGCCTTACGGAACTGCTTACTTTGCATTTGGTCTTGAAAACAGATCTGTTGGATACTTTGATACTCCGGATGCTTTAGTTAGTTCAGGTGGTTCTTCAACAAACTACAGAGAGCCTACTAAAGGTGGAACTAGCGTTGAAGAGATGTTCCTTGAGATTAACTTGCCTCTCCTAGAGGGCGTAACAGGTGCTCAAGAGCTAGAAATGACTATTTCTGCTAGATCTTCAGACTACGACGCTGACGGTTTTGTTGGCTCAACAGCTTCTACTAACAATCCAGGCAAGCCTTCAACAACAGAAGTTGGAATCAGATGGAAGCCTATTGATGATGTATTAGTTAGAGCTACATTTGGTGAAACATTTAGAGCACCAAACGTTGGACATCTATATAGAGGTGGTGGTGAATCATTCCCACAAGCTCTTGACCCTTGTAATACTGATCAATTCCCACAACAAAATGCTGCTACACAGGCTAACTGTATAGCTGCTGGTGTTCCTGAGGGTGGTATTGAACAGGCTACAACACAGCTTAGAGCCTTTGTTGGTGGTAACCCAAATCTAGCACCTGAAGAAGGTGAAAACAGAACATTGGGTGTTGTTTATACTCCTTCACAAGTTGAAGGTCTCAGACTAAGTGTTGACTTCTGGGAAATTGAACTAGAGAATATCTTTAGCTCAATCTCCGCTCAACAAGTTCTTAACAGATGTTATATCGATGGACCTAACCAGGATCCTGGTTTCTGTGCATTTGTTACAAGAACTGCATCTGGTAATCTTCAGACAGCACGTACTTCACAAATTAACTCAGCTGTTAATAATGTGTCAGGTGTTGACTTTGTAGCTGCATATGATTTTGATGTAGATGGCTATGGAAGCTTTACAACAGCTTTTGATATGGTTTATTACACCAAGGATGAGTTTGCTCAAGACGCTGACTCAACTCCCTCAGAATCATTTGGTTACTATGAAGGTGCTGCTGATTTCAGATGGAGAGCTAATGCTACAGTCTTATGGTTTTATGAAGACTTTACTACTACACTTAACTTCAGATTCCTAGATGATAACTGGGAAGATTGTTGGTTACAGTTCTACTTCTCTGAAGCAGACAACGCTAACATTCCTTGTTCGCATCCTGATAAAGGAAGTTATGGATTTCATGAAGTAAAAGCTGATCCTTATGTTGACCTCAATGTTGATTACAACTATGACGACAACATTACTTTCTCAATTGGTGCTAGAAACCTATTAGGTCAAGAGCCACCACTTGTGTATGACGCTTTTGCTCAAAACTTTGACTTTGCATGGGATATCCCTGGTGGAGCATTCATTTATGCAGGGTTTAAGATTAAGTATTAAGTCTTAGTTTTTACTAATTAAAAGAGCCGGTTTACCGGCTCTTTTTTTATCTATAAGTTTTTAACAAAGGTATAATGACCTTCATGAAATATTTAGCATTTCCATTGTTTTTTTTATTAGTTTCATGTGGTGAATCTATCACTCCTGTAGATTCAGGATTGGAAAATCAGATCTTCCATTTTGGAAATGGAACTGAACCTCAAGGCCTTGACCCACACATAGTTACAGGCGTACCTGAAAATCATCTTCTTACTGCTCTTTGTGAGGGCTTAACAATCTATAATCCGAAAGGAGGCTCACAATTACCAGGAGTTGCAGAATCATGGGATATCTCACCTGATGGACTGATTTATACCTTTAAGCTGAATAAAGATGCTAAATGGTCAAACGGAGATCCTGTAACGGCTGATGATTTTGTATGGTCTTGGAAAAGAATTCTAACTGCATCTCTGGGCTCACAATATCCCGATATGCTTTATTATGTTAAGAATGCCGAAAGTTATCATTTGGGAGAGATTGATGATTTTTCAAAAGTTGGTGTCAAAGCTATTGATGATAGTACGCTTGAAGTTGAATTAAGATCTCCAACAAGTTTTTTTATAAAATTACTTCATCATTACAGTACTTATCCTGTTCACAAGGAAACAGTACTAAAGTTTGGCCCAATTGATGATCGATATGGAGAGTGGACACGACCTGGAAACTTTGTTTGTAATGGCCCATTTCAATTAAAAAGCTGGGAATTAAATAAAAAAATAGTTGTCGAAAGAAATCCTTTTTATTGGGATGCAGAAGAGGTTAAGTTAAATGAAATGCATTTTTATCCTGTCCAAAATGAATCAACTGAAGATAGGATGTTTAGAGCAGGACAACTTCATGTAACCAATGTAGTGCCTCTTGAGAAATGCCCAGTTTATATTGAAGAGAATAATCCAAGTTTACGTATTGAGCCTTATATGGGAACCTACTTTTATCGGACTAATACAACAATTGATGCTCTTAAGGATAAACGTGTAAGAAAGGCCCTCGCATTTGCAATCAATAGAAAACAAGTAGTTGAGAGGGTATCTAAATGTGGTCAACAGCCTGCGTATTCATTTACCCCACCTGGCAGCGATGGTTATTTTCCAGAAACATCTATCCCATTTGATCCTGATTTAGCAAAAACACTGTTATCTGAGGCTGGCTATCCAAATGGTGAAGGATTTCCAAAGCTAGAGATATTGTTTAACACTCAAGAAGGCCATCGTAAGATAGCATTAGCAATCCAGCAGATGTGGCAAGAAAATCTAGGTATTGAGGTTGAGCTAGTGAATCAAGATTGGAAAGTCTATCTTTCAAGAGAAAGGGTGGGTGATTTTCAAATTTCTCGCGCAGGATGGATAGGTGACTATGAAGACCCTAACACTTTTTTGGATACTCTAAGACCGAATAGAGGTAATAATAAGACGGGCTGGGAGAATCCAAATTATGATGAACTTTTATCTTTAGCTAACAGAACAATTGATAGAGATAAAAGGTATGAAATACTAAATGAAGCTGAAAAGCTTTTGATTGATGAAATGCCAATTATTCCGATTTATACATACGTAAGGCAATATCAACTATCAAGTGATGTAAAAGGTTGGTATCCAAATTTTCAAGATATTCATCACCCAAAATATATTTATTTAGAAAGAGATTAATCTTTGCTTCAAATTCTATTAAAAAGGCTTCTTATTGCTATACCAGTAATCCTTATAGTAATCACTATCACCTTTTTTTTAATAAGAATGGCCCCAGGCGGACCTTTTGATGCAGAAAAGGCTGTTCCACCTGAAGTTTTAAAGAGTCTTAATGAGAGATATAACTTAGATGCTCCAGTGATTGTCCAATATAAAGATTACATGCTGAATCTTTTACAAGGAGACTTTGGACCATCATTTAGATATCCCTCCAGATCAGTTACTGAGATGATTTTTACTGGTATGCCTGTTACTTTTGAATTAGCTTTTTATGCAATTCTGGTTGCTTTGATTATTGGTATATTTGCAGGTGTTTTAGCAGCAGTCAAAAGAAATACTGCTCTGGATTACATACCAATGACAATCGCTATGATTGGAATATGTATGCCCACCTTTTTGCTTGGGCCTTTATTAGTACTTTTTTTTGGAATTCATTTAGAGCTTTTGCCTGTATCTGGCTGGGATACCTTGCCAGGAGACAAAATCCTACCTTCGATAACTCTTGGTGCAGCCTACGCTGCTTACATAGCACGCCTTAGCAGAGGCGGTATGTTGGAAACACTTAATCAGGACTATGTAAGGACAGCTCGAGCAAAAGGTTTATCTGAATTCAATGTAGTATTTAATCATGCTATGAGAGGCGGATTGATACCGGTATTATCATTTCTAGGTCCTGCAGTTGCGGGATTAATCGGAGGATCCTTTGTTGTTGAAACAATCTTCCAAATACCTGGTTTAGGTCGCTTTTATGTCGAGGCAGCGTTTAATAGAGACTATACGATGATTCTTGGCACGACAATTTTTTTCTCAGTGCTAATAATCTTTTTTAATCTTTTGTCTGATTTAGCTGTTTTAATAGCAAACCCTCAAAGCAGGAGTTCTCAATAGTGAATAATAATTCTCTATGGAACGATGCTTTAAGAAGATTGATTGCTAATAGAGCTGCAGTGGGAAGTGCATGTATATTAATTGTATTAATATTAGCCGCAATCTTTGCTCCTTGGATAGCTTCTCACTCTTACTCCTACCAGAACCTAGATGTGGGTGCTACACCTCCCTCGGGGGAATTTCTGCTTGGTACTGATACCCTTGGTAGAGATTTACTCAGTAGGATACTTTACGGTGCTAGAGTTTCTCTTTTAGTAGGATTTGTTGCCACCGCAGTTGCGTTAGTTATAGGGGTCTCTTGGGGCATTATCGCAGGTTATTTTGGTGGAAGAATTGACTCGGTAATGATGCGTATAGTTGATGTCCTTTATGGGCTTCCTTTTATCATTTTCATTATTCTATTAATGGTAATTTTTGGAAGAAATATATGGTTACTTTTTATGGCAATTGGAGCAGTCGAGTGGTTAACAATGGCAAGGATTGTTAGAGGACAGGTTATTACCGTTAAGAATCAAGAATACGTTATGGCTGCACAAGCAATGGGAGTTCCTAATTTAAGACTGTTTATTAAACATATCTTTCCAAATATACTCGGCCCCATAGCAGTTTATGCAACACTAACAATACCTCAGGTAATGCTTTTAGAAGCATTTCTTAGTTTCCTAGGCTTAGGTGTTCAACCACCTATGAGTAGTTGGGGTACTTTAATAAGGTATGGAGTGGAATCAATGGAAGAATACTCATGGCTTCTAATTTATCCTGGTCTTACATTCACCATTACACTATTTGCACTTAATTTCTTTGGTGATGGCCTCAGAGACGCTTTAGACCCGAAAACGTCAGAAGATTAAAGCGCGCTAATAACTAGTTTTAGTATTTGGCCGGGGCTTAAATCGCTTGATGCTAAATTATTGAGGTCAATAATTTCACTTATTTCAATATTAAAAAGCTCTCCAATCTTATATAAGTTATCGCCTTGCTTTACGCTATACAAAATAGACCTTTTCTTTGCTTGCATTGATCTTGCGATATTGCCTGTACCTATATTTAAAGCGGTTCCAATAGATAGAACACCATTTAAAGCTAGTTGATTATTTCGAGCAATTTCTATTGGCGCTATTCCATATTTTCTACCTAGACTCCATAGAGTGTCGCCTTCACTAACAATATGGGATTGATAGGGTATGAAGCTAGATAACTCAGGATCTCCCAATGGCACCAGCAATGTCTCGTTAATTGAAAGAATACTATTATTAGTTTTTGAGTTAACTAATTTAAGGTCTTCCAGCCTAACGTCATATATTCTGGCAATATCCCACAAGTTTTCTCCTCGCGAAACTTCGTGGGTCATCCATATAATTGGATTTTCTTGAAAATATTCATCTATTTTTTCTTGTACACCAACAAGCTTTTCTGTTGGAAGATATAAAACTGAATTTTCTGCTGGAGGTGTAGCCCATTTTGTATATCCCGCATTAAGCTGATATAGAAACTCTGGTGTGACCCCAATAAATTCACTGAATGCAAGCATTTCAACTTGACCAGTTAAATCAATTTTTTTAATCACCTTCTCATTTGGAAATCTAGGTAGACTTACTCCATATTCATAAGGTTTTCTAATGATCTGATGAATGGCCAAAAATTTTGGAACATAGTTATAACTTTCTCTGGAAAGTTTTAAGTTTGATATTGATGGATTTAAGCCCCTTCTCTCAAGAGATTTTATTTGTTTTTCAAGAAAAGTTGGTCCAGCATGATAAGCAATTAAAGTAAGGATAGGATCTTTATCGAATCTATTATAAAGATAAGCTAAATATTTAATTGCTGCTTTAGTTGATAAAATTGGATCATGTCTTTCTTCTACCCACCACGATTTTTCAAGATCATAAATTCTACCGGTGGTTGGCATGAGCTGCCATAAACCAACAGCACCAGATGAAGAAATAGAGAATGGATCATAATTGCTTTCAATATATGGAAGAAGGGCATATTCGGGTGGTAATCTATACCTTTCTAGCTCTTCAAGAACTTCATAAAGGTAGTATTCACCATTAGCAATTAATTCATTGAAGTGTTTTTTATTTTTAAGGAATCTCTTTTTATATTTAGAGGTTTCATTAGGTAAAGGATCAAAACTAAAATTATTTTCTGAATTAATCCTAGACCAAATATCAGTATATTTATCCTCTGTTGGTGTAATAATTTCTGATGGTTCAATATCAATATATGGTCGAGCAGGAATTATGCTTATATTTGCACATCCATAGAAAATGAAAATTGAGATAAAAATTACAAAGAGTCTTTCCATGATCTAAGAAATCCAAATACCTCTGCGTTTGAAGCTTGATTAGAACTATCAAGTTTATCACTTATTGCTTCTCTCAAACTAATTTCTGAGACTCTCAAAAATGGATTTATTTGCAGCTCCTGACCTAATGTTGTTGGAATTGTAGGAATATTATTTTTTCTCTTTTCTGTCGAATTTAATTGATATTCTTTCAAATTAAGATTATTTGGTTCAGCCAACAATGCAAATTTCAGGTTGCTTAGGGTATATTCATGAGCACAATATATTTCTGTTTTTGAGGGTAAACACATAAGCTTTTCTAATGAATGATTCATTTGCTCAAAAGTTCCTTCAAACACTCTGCCGCAACCACCTGAAAAAATGGTATCACCACAAAACAAAACTTCTTTTTCAGTTTCAGAATAAAAGGCTATGTGATCTAAGGTATGCCCAGGAACTTCAAAAATAGAAAATTCTAAACCAATTGACTTAATGGTATCTCCGTCACCAACATGTTTATCTAAAAGATCTATGGCATTATTTTTTGGACCAATAATAGATCCCTTAATTAGAGGTTTCAGCGATTGAAGGCCACCGATATGATCATAATGATGATGTGTAATTAAGATATCATCAATAGTAATACCCAATTTATCTATAGTCGAAATTATAGGTTTGCTATCACCAGGATCTACTAAAGTATTTCCTTCATTAGTTTGTATTAACCAAATATAATTATCACTAAATGCATTAATTGGAGAGATCTTTAACATAACCCTATTTTAACCCATGAAAGAAGTAATTATTTATACTGATGGAGCTTGTAGAGGCAATCCAGGCCTTGGTGGGTGGGGTGTTTTAATGCAGTATCATGATGAAAATAAAGAGATGTACGGTGGTGAAAGAAGTACAACAAATAACAAAATGGAGTTAAGTGCAGTGATTCAAGGGCTTGGTGCATTAAAAGAACCTTGTCAGGTAAAACTCTTTACTGATTCAAAGTACGTAATGGATGGAATTAATTCTTGGATTCACAATTGGAAAAAAAATGACTGGAAAACTGCCAATAAAAAGCCTGTTAAAAATAAAGAGCTTTGGGTTGAGCTTGATCAGTTGGTTCAAAAACACAATATTTCATGGAATTGGATAAAAGGTCACTCTGGGGATCCAGGTAATGAAAGAGCAGATGAACTAGCAAATTTAGGAATAGAAAATCTCTAATGGCAAAAAAATACATAGTTTTAGATACTGAGACAACTGGTTTAGAAATAGAGCAGGGACACCGCATCATTGAAATCGGTGCTCTAATGCTGGAGGACAGAAAAAAAACTGATAGTCATTTTCATGTCTATCTGAATCCTGAAAGGTTGATTGATGAGGAAGCGCAAAGGGTTCATGGAATTTCAAATAAGGATTTAGTTGATAAGCCTTTATTCTCTGAGATTGCAGATGAATTTCTAGAGTTCATTCAGGATAGCACTCTCATTATTCATAATGCACCATTTGATTTGGGTTTTCTAAATCATGAATTTAATCTTATCTCCTCTAGCTATCCAAAACTTGAAGATGTTTGTGATGTGGAGGACTCCTTGGTTATTGCAAGAGATAAATATCCTGGTCAAAGAAATTCACTAGATGCATTAACTAAGCGATTTGAAATAAATAGTTATGACCGAACATTTCATGGAGCGATGTTAGATGCAAACATATTGGCTGATGTCTACTTCCATCTGACTGGCGGGCAATCAAAGTTCGAATTTGAATCAAGTCATGCGTTAGATTCTGGTATCAATGATGCTACATCTAATCTTGATGACTCAGATATACAAATTCATGCTTTTAATGCTTCCAAGAAAGATGTTAAAGCCAATAAAGAAAGGATTAATGAGATAGAGTCAAAATATGAAATAAAGTCTATTTGGAACCAATCATGATAACTACTCGATTTGCACCAAGTCCTACAGGCACATTACATATTGGCGGAGTCAGGACAGCACTTTTTAATTATATTTATGCCAAACAAAATAATGGTAAATTTCTAGTAAGGATTGAAGACACTGATCAAGTTCGCTCAAAACCGGAATTTGAGGAAAATATTATTACCGGATTACATGATATGGGTCTCAAGCCAGATGCAGATCCTGTTCGTCAATCTGAAAGAAAGCATCTTTATTTAGATGCAGCTCATAGAATTATTGAATCAGGCCAAGGATATTATTGCAATTGTTCGCCTGAGAGATTGGATGAGCTTAGAAATGCTCAGATGAAAGCAGGTAAAAAACCAATGTATGACGGTAAATGCAGAGATAAAGGTTTGGAGAAATCTGAAAGTACAGTTCTAAGACTAAAAACACCTAATGATGGAGAGGTAAGATTCAATGATTTGGTAAGAGGTGAAGTAGTATTCAATAATTCTGAACTTGATGATCTTATACTCCTTAGAAGCAATGGGACACCGACCTATCATTTATGTGTTGTGGTTGATGATGCCGATCAAGGTGTTACAACTGTAATAAGAGGCGAGGATCATTTAAGCAATACTCCAAGACAGATTCACATTCAACAAGCTCTTGAGTTACCAGCATTGGAGTATGCTCATTTACCCTTAGTCCTTGGTGAAAACAAAAAAAGACTTTCAAAAAGAGGTTCGGTAACCAGTCTCGATGAATACATCTCTAAAGGATATTTACAAACCTCAATGATAAATATGCTTGGAAGGTTAGGGTGGTCAAAAGGAGATAAGGAAATATTTTACATAGACGATCTTCTCAAAGATTTTAGAATTCAGGAGGTACAAAAAGCCGGTGCTGTATTTGATCTAAAGAAATTAGATTGGATTAATACCAACCATCTAGCAAATTTGAGCTTGGGGGATTTTATTATCAAATTGAATCCCTATTTAGATGAACTGGGAATTAAAATGAGTAATCAACAAAATGCTGAAGCAATAGTCGAAAACCTTCGAACATCAGCTTCGACACTCTCTGAGATTAGTATAGACTTAATCCCATATTTTGATGATATTAAAGATTATGACCAAAAATCTGTTGAAAAATTTATTGTTGGATCAAAGAATATTCTTGAATACGTTCTAAGACAGTTAGAATCTCTTGAACAATGGAATGAAGAAGACTTAGATGAGGTGTTAGCAAAATGCCAGAAAGAATTAGATTTAAAAACACCTCAACTTAATCAACCTATCAGGGTAGCCTTGGTTGGAAGTACTAAATCTCCATCGTTGGGATTGACCTTAAGTTTAATAGGCAAGGATTTATCATTGGAAAGAATCAAAAAGGCACTTGAGATGACATCTTAGGTAAAATTTCTGCAAAAATAGATCTCTGAATCATTAAAATCTAATGACAAGTCAACTTCACATCCATACTCGTAAATCTCTGTTTTTTTATCATTAATCTTATTAATCGAACAAAGCTCTATAGCTATCTGGTCTAAGCGCTTATCTGAAAAAACTTTAAATGGATAAGTTTTATCATTAATAACTTCTTCTTCAACAAAATAATAATAATTTTTATCAAAATCCATAAATTTAAGTTCATCTTCCTTTAGGTCAGGAGGATAGTTTTCTAAGGTTTTCTGGGTTTTTTTTAATTGTTCTTCAGAATTGTATTTAAAAATACTTATGCAGCTAGGGAGTTTATTTGAATCATTATTCAAAATATGATTTCTTTCATAGTATCCAAACTCTAAATGACTTCGCGCAAGAGGAGCATGAGTGGCTTCGTAATGATTGACAAATTCTTGATTGCTTAAATCAGGCCGTTTAAAAATATATGAAATTGCTTTAATCAACTTGCATTGCTACGCCAGCATTTGGTCTTCTTAAGTCCGCATAACCATAATTTATACCATCAATTATCGTAATACTCTGTGTGCTGCCTAATGTCTTTGAAGGCTCTGGTTGATGACCTAATCTTTCTAAGACAGATACAATATCTGAGCTTAGTGTTGATTCGTATTCAAGCCCAGCGTAGGGCCAATCCTTATGTATTCTTGGAAGCATGGTTGCCTGACCCACATCAAGATTAAAGTCTATGATACCTGTAATCACTCTTAGAGCAGCTGCAGGAATGAAGGAGCCTCCAGGTGATCCCGTAACGATTGAAATATTATTATCCTTATTTTTTACAATAACTGGATTCATGGTACTCATTGGTCTCTTTCCAGCAATAAATCTATTTCCAGGACTACTACTTCTAGATATTTCGGTTTGATCTCCATATTGGAATGCGAAATTATTCATTTGATTATTCATTAGTATGCCTGTACCTGGAATTGTTACCCCAGACCCAAATGAATAACCTAATGTATAAGTGTTTGAAACCGCATTACCCTCTTTGTCAATGATGGAGAAGTGGGTTGTATCTTTACTTTCTTGAATTACCTCTAATGGTTTTACCTCATTAGCAGGAGTAGCTTTATTAAACTCAATTTGTCGTACATATTCTTGTGCATGCTTTTTATTGATGAGGTCATTAATAGGGACATCGAAGAATCCTGGATCACCCACATACCTTGAGCGTGCATGATGGCCTTTTCTTAGTGCTTCTGCCAATAAATGATATGTTGCAGAGGAGTTTTCTTTAAATCCATTCATATTAAATGGCTCGAGAACATTAAGGGCGGTTAATAAAACAACTCCACCGCCTGATGGTGGCCCCTGAGTGAAGACAGTATTACCTCTATACTTCGTAGAAATAGGTTTTTGAATATTTGGTTTGTAACTTGAGAGATCATTTAAATCTATAAAACCTTTATTATTTTCCATTGCCTTAGAAATAAGAGCTGCTACCTCACCATTATAGAAACCCTCCAAACCTCGATTTGCAATTAGTGATATGGTTTTTGCAAGATCTGGTCTTTTCATCAATGAATTTATTTTTAAAGCTTCTCCATCACTAAAATAAATACGTTTTGATTCAGGATCTTCGAGCAATTGTGGTGCACTTTTGATTGCATTATGCAGATCGTAAGAGACTAAAATTCCTTCACGAGCTTGTTTGATTACTGGAGCCAAAACATCCTTTAGAGGTAACCTGCCATAAAGTTTATGTGCCTCTAAAAGCCCTGCAACTGTTCCAGGAGTTGTCGACGCTTGATAACCGTATCTAACAAGATCTCTATCAATTTCATTGTATTGTTCAGGCAGTTTTTTTTTAAAGATTTTAAATAAATCAGCATTTAGAGAAGAGGCTCCACGATAATCAATGGATACAATTTCATCTATCTCCTTAATGTATACAAGCAAAAAACCACCACCTCCCAGGTTACCGGCTCGAGGAAGGGGAATTGCTAATGAAAAACCTACAGCAACAGCAGCGTCAATAGCATTTCCTTCCATATCCAGAATTTCAATTCCTATGTTTGATGAATCAATGTTTTGAGAGACAACCATCCCTAATTTAGTAACCGTTGGGTGAAAGGGAGATCGATAATCAATATAGCTTTGCTGCGCAAGCAGAGCAAAGCTGAAAAATAAAAGGGAAAGATTAAAAAATATTCGGAGCAACATAATAAGCAAAGATTGTGACTAAAATAATTCCGATAATATTAAGCGCTAAGCCAGCACGTATCATATCTGGAATCGAGAATTTATTTGCACCAAAAACAATAGCATTTGGTGGCGTTGCAACCGGCAGCATGAAAGCACAACTAGCTGCAAGGACAACCGGAATGGTTAGAGAAACAGGTAGCACTCCAATTGATACAGCAACTGCACCAACAACCGGTAAAAACGTACTCGTTGTTGCAACATTAGATGTGATTTCTGTTAGGAATATAATCAACGTCGCAACGCAAAGCACTAATACAATTGGCGGAACTGACTGAAGGACTGTTAAGCCATCTCCTATCCATTCTCCTAACCCAGATGAGCCTATTTGAGCTGCAAGCGATAAACCTCCTCCAAAAAGAACAAGCAAGCCCCATGGAAGTTTATTTGCCTGATCCCAAGTCAGCAGATCATTTTTATGCATAGAGGAGGGGATAATAAAAAATAGTAATGCTGCGATCAACGCAACACCAGCGTCAGTAAGCAATTCAAACCCTGGAATTAAATTAATTAATTTTCTAAACATCCACGCAAGAGCAGCAAAACCAAATATTAAAAGGACTTTTTTTTCATCCTTACTCAAAGCCCCTAATTCATCCAGCATACTTTTGAGTTTTATCTTGGTTTTTTCGGTAGCCTGAAAGTTAACTGGGTAGACAATTGAAGTTAGTGCATACCAGGAAGCAATAAGCATAATGAATGAAAGGGGGACTGCAAGTCGCATCCAGTCTATAAAAGATATTTCTATGTCGTATGTTTCTTTCATAAACCCTGCAAAAATAATATTTGGAGCAGTTCCTACAAGAGTAGACATACCCCCAATAGTAGCGGCATAGGCAATACCCAATAAGAGTGCAACTTCAAAACTTTTTCGATCTTTGCTACTCATATCTGGAATGGTTTGTGACACTGATGCACACACAGCAAGGCCAATCGGCAAAAGCATCAGTGTTGTAGACGTATTCATAACCCACATACTGATAAGAGCAGAAACCAACATGAACCCACCAACCAGCCTTGCACCACTATTACCAACTAGCAGCAACATCTTTAAAGCAAGTCGTTTGTGCAATCCCGATGCTTCAATACCAAGGGCAAGAATAAAACCACCCATAAACAGATAAATATTTGGATTGGCATATGGCAAACCAGCAGTCTTGATATCAGTAACTCCTAAAAGTGGGAAGAGTGTCAAAGGAAGCAAAGCAGTAACAGCAACAGGAACTGCCTCCGTTGCCCACCAAGCTGCCATAAGCATTGTGACTGAAGCAACCACCCAACCGGATTCACTTAATCCCGGTGGTGGAGGTAATACATTACAAACAATAAATAATAAAAGACCGACCCAAAAACCTTTCTTTTTATAGGCCTGCATTATTTGAGCCTCTCAAAAAATAGTTCAGCTGCAAAAGGCACCATTTGTTTGGTATTACTATGACCGTCTTTGGTTGGCACCTCAACCATGCCCCATTTTAGAAATGTATCCAGTGCCCTTGATTTGCTAAGAACTCCATTAAAGAAATTTCGACCTCGCTCCAATCGATGCTTACCTTGATCAGTTACCTTATCAAATATACTCGCAACATATTCAGTATTAGGTTTTGTTGATACATCACTCATTCCTAACATTAATAAAAAATATTTATCAAAGGAATCTTTCAGCATGGCATCTGTAATATCTGAATTTTTTAACCCAAAGGGCCATTTTTTATCTGTCATTGTTAAGTACCAACCTAGATTTGCCGCTATTGCAAGGGTATGGGTGGATTGTGGATTATATAGGACATATCTGTGAACAAAATGAGCACCGGCACCATGTCCATATATACCCCAATGATTTGATTTTAAATTAAATTTTTTAATCGCTTGAAAAACTATTGGCTCAATTGCACTAAAGGCATGAAGGCTTTTTGGAACAGGCTTTAAAGTTTTTGTCTTGACATTACCATAATTATAACCCCATACCTCAGGAAAATTTTTGTCACTAAACTCTGGGACCACAACCAAAAGATTTAATTCCTTTGAGGCTTCAATCCATTGATTGCGATATTCTTTTGCATTTCTTTTTCTTCCATGCATTACCACAACAAGCCTTGTTGAGGAGTTTATTTTTCTTGGTTTTGTTACATAAACTGATATTGGCTTCCCTGACCAATTGCTAAACTTATATTCTTGTGACTCGGCTTTAATTTCACTTGAAGCAAAAGTTAAAAAAAATATTAAATAGTACTTGTACATGTAATATATAAAAAAAGGGAGCCTAAGCTCCCCTTAAGTTTTATTTGAATTTAGAAGTCTATCTTAAGATCTAAATAGTAATGTCTGCCATCGTCTCTATGGATATCAGAATAGAAGCCGAAGAATCCATCAGCTAATGGAGCTCTTTCATCAGCTATATTTCTTACCATAAATCTGAGTCTTGCATCATTGCCATTTAAATTAAAGTTCTTGTATATGCTTAAATTACTTGTAGTCATCGAAGGAATTTTCCATGGATTTCCATCATCATCTCTTACACCAGTATCATTTAGGTGTCCAAGTCTCAGTGTAGTAAGAGATGCGCCCCAATCACCTCGACGGTAATTAATTTTTAAAGTATCTTTTCGGTCTGTTCCTGTTGTTTCCACATTTAACAGGTCGCCAAAACCTTCAAGATTTGTATAAGCAGGTAATGTTCCATCAGCAACAGCAGCAGCTATTGCAGAAAATTTAGCAGATGGAGTCTGTTCAAACTTATCAGTTACAGATGACTGAAGAGTAATTCTAAAATCACCAACAGCTGTATCTATATCATAGTAAACAGATAAATCAGTGCCCTCTATAGTCCTTAGAGCTAAGTTTGAATAAGGCTCATACACAACATCCTGTTGACCGGCAGGACATATTCCAGCATTTAAGAACTCTTCGTTATATGATGAGCTTGGATTACTGTCTCTGTGAACAGTCGAGCCAGCAATTGCATATTTACCTGTTGTAGACTGCAGGACATTCGTTCCCTCACAAAAAGATAGCATCTCAGCTACTGTCGTTGCACCACCAATACCTTTTTGCAACCTAAGCAAAAGATCATAAACGCTTGAATTGTTTCTCCCAAAAAGACCAATGGTGTTATCTTTTTCAATTGACCATCTATCAATTGTAATTGTCAAATTATCATTAGGAGTAATTACCACACCAAGTGTTGCGTTATCAGATTCTTCAGGCTCTAGATTTGAATTCCCAAGTCGATAATGCAGAGTGTTAGAAATTGTATAGTCATCTGCAAACCCACCTCCTGAATTCACTTGACCACCTTCTCTGATATATATTCTGTATTTTTGAACAGCATCTTCTCTTGTACCAGTTCGAGTAACATAAGGTTGGTTCACTTGTATAAGATTAGGTGGTCGAAAAGCTGTAGAAAATGAAGCTCTAAGACTTAATATTTCATTTACAGTATATCCAAGCGCTAATCTTCCAACTGTAGCAGAATCAGAGTCAGAAAAATCTTCATGCCTTGCAGCAACCTGAGCATTAAGCTTTTCAGTTAATGGCATAACAAATTCTACGAATGCAGCATTTACTGTTTTTTCTCCAAAAACATCAACTGTTGGGCTTGAACCTAAGGCTGCGGATCTGAAGGGGTGAGATCTAGTTTTAGATGTAATTCCGCAACAATCTTGAGTGGTTATAGTTCCATCAAGAAGAGGATCACGATCATCATCATAACTTTCTTCTCTTCTTTCTAGCCCGAAAAGAACTGCTACTGGACCAGCTGGAAGCTGAAATAGCTCTGGATGACTCATTTTAAAATCTATCATTTCAAGAGTAGACTCATCATCTCTTCTAACATCAGCCAAAATTCCAGCACCATTATTTGTTTCCCAATTTGTATCAAAAATATTAAAGGCGTTGGGAGTTAATCTAGTTGCACCCTGAAAATGCTCATACATTAGAGGATAGGTTGCTCTGTTGCTTGCCAAATCCTTAGATTTCGATCTTGCATCAACAACTGCAGCTTCCCAATCCCAACCTGATTCAAGCATTCCTCTCATACCAACTAATATTCGACTGCTTTCTTTAGAAACATTAATTATTCTATTCAAGTTATAAGGTCTCCAGCCATCAAGAGCAACAGATTTATTAGTAGGAAAGTTTAAGGATGCAGGTAATTGTGAAAACCAGTAATAATCTGGAGCAATGCTTAACATACTTGAGGTTAGGCTTCCTGCAGATATAGCTCTATTAGAGTCAGAGCTGTAGTGAGCTAATTCGGAGAAAAACTCCATCCCATTATCAAATTCGTGATTTATGAAAACAAATCCTTGTCTTCTTTCCATCTCACCTCGATAATCACCACTACCTCTTTGGTTGGATCTATTATCACCAAGATTAGTGTCAAACAAGCATGTTCCAAAACCAGTCAGAGCAGCACCTGGAAGGGCACATAACGCACTCCCTCCTCTTGGATCAGTAGCACTAGCCATTTCAGCTTCCCCATCATTGGAAGCATGCCATGATTCACCAGGACCTCTTCCACTAAAATCAAGTTGGAACCAGCCATATGTACTTGTATTTCTTAATCCAGAACCACGAAAGGGTGAATCAGCGGCAAGATATCTTTCATAATCTTGGCTGTACCATCTTTCATCTTCTGAGCCTCTAATTCTATCTCTCTCTCGGTGACTTAAAAAAACTGCAACATTGGTTGCACCATCATTGAGATCAAAGCCAAATTTATAAGTTAAATCTTTATTTGTTGCATCAAAATGATCATAGCCAGTTAGCCTGACAGAAACACTTTGACCAACGTAATCTGTTTGAAGAACATTATTTACAACACCAGCAACTGCGTCAGCACCATAAATGGCTGAAGCACCATCTCGAAGAACTTCTACTCTTTGAAGTCCATTGGTTGGTATAAGATTGGTATTAACTGTTACGGTTGGAACAAAATCTCCACCAATAAACTCAGTTTGATATCCAGCATTATTTACCATTCTTCTGCCATTAAGCAAAGTCAGCGTATTACCAACACCCATGCTTCTTATGTTATACGCACCAGTATCTCCTCTTGCAGCGTTTACGCCTCCAGAAGCTTGTTCAGCCTCATTAAAGAAATTTAGACCCTGTTCAACAAGGTTTTCTACTAACTCATCTCCGTCAGATACACCAAGAGCCTCAATATCATCTATACTCATTACAGTTACAGGGAGAACACCAGTAATATCTGAGCCCTTGATTTGCGATCCCACAACAACAATTTCTTCGACATCAGAAGTATTTTCTTGAGCTAAGATATTAATTGAAAATGGAATAACCAATATAGCTAAACCTAATTTTAAAAATTTCATAATTTCCCCTAAGTTATTATAAATATATCAATAAGGCCTATTAAAAGTAAATGTTTTTAAAATAAAAGTTTTGTATTAATTTCTATAGTCTAAGGGAGGCTCTCTTTCCCCAAGAAGGGGATAATACTCAAAATCTTTACCAATTCTTTTTTTAAGCTCTTTATTAGCGTTTAGAATTATCAAAGGATTCATCATTAATTCGATTGCAGTGTCACTAAGTACTTCTGCAGCCAATTTGGTTCCTTTGAGTCCAATTGATGTTCCTCCAATAGCTACAGCCTGCCATGAATGAGAAGCAGTACCAGGAACCCAGGTTGCAACTCGAATGCCGCCAGTTGGAACCACCCAGCTAACATCTCCAACATCTGTAGAGCCGTATCCATGAGTTTGCCTGTATGGGAGTACATTCTCTTGATCACCAATTACTCCTGAAGGGCTTACCAGTGTTTCATATATCTCCTCGGCATATTTTTGCTCTTCTCTGTTGTAACTAACTCCTCCTCGTTGAGTTAATTTCTCATACATGACCTGTTGTATCGTGTCATTAGGCAGTAATGAATAATTTCCATGAATAACTTCATAAGTCATGGATGTTTCAGTTCCTATGGCTGCACCTTCAGCAGTTTTTACAACTCTTTTAAAGAGAGTATCAACCATTTGCATTTTAGGATGCCTGATGTAGTAATAAACTTCCGCAACATCTGGAACGACGTTTGGAGCCAAACCACCCTTAGTAATCACATAATGAATTCTTGACTCTTGCGGAATATGTTCTCGCATCAAATTAACCATCATATTCATCGACTCAACGCCATCAAGTGCAGATCTCCCTTTTTCAGGTGACCCAGCAGCATGTGCAGAAATTCCCTTAAAAGTAAATTTGGCTGATTTATTGGAATTAGATGTCCTCGGATTTGCGTGATTTACACTTCCTGGGTGCCAGTGAAGTGCTACGTCTACATCTTTGAAGAGACCTTCTCTAACCATATAGACTTTTCCTGAACCGCCTTCCTCAGCTGGCGTACCATAAAATCTTATTGTTCCAGGAGTATTGGTTTTTTCAATCCACTCTTTGATCGTTACTGCTGCCCATGCAGAAGCAGCACCAAACATGTGATGACCACAGGCATGACCTGCGATCCTGTCGGTACGAGTTTCTTTGAAGGGGGATGATGTTTGCATCACTCCTGGCAGGGCATCGTATTCACCTAATATCCCAATAACAGGCCCACCGTTAGAATACTCAGCGATGAAAGCAGTAGGAATATCAGCTACTCCGGTCGTAATTTTAAATCCATTTTTTTTAAGAACATTGATTAGAATTTCTGAACTCCTGTATTCTTGATAACCAACTTCAGCTAAATCCCAAATATCCATCGCAACATTTTCAAATGTTGATTGGTGCTTTTTAATTGATTGATTTACTGAATTTTGTGAGGCATCTATTGATGCAATAAATAGTGTTAAGAGACCAACACTGAGTCTTTGTACTTGATAGCTTTTCCAACCCATTCTTCTTCCCTCATGTTTTTTAAAATATCTACTTCATTTGATGTTACAACTTTTCTTTTTCCTTGCAAATCCTCAATATATATAACTGCCTTAACAGCATCTAATTGATCAAATAAAACTGTGTAACCAATTATGTGCCCATCCCCAGACTCTAAAGTAGATATTTCTTTTGGAAGATCAGTTTTTTCAGCTTCTTTAGTTGTATCCAAATGAGAGAACTCATCTAATTTAAGCCCTGACCAAAGACCAAAAGCCTGTTTTGTCATCATCCCTGAGATACCAGTTATCAATGCAATATTATCCGGCTCCTGCCTTAAAAGGAGCAATGCCTGAACCGTGGCGTGAAGCATATAGTTGTTCAGGGGTCCTCCAGCAAACGGCATCCCCCCGGTAATTGTTTTAGGTATTGATGGATCTATCTCGAGGAAGTTTTCACATTGCTGGATGGCAACTGGAAAACAGCTATACAAATCAATAATTGATGGGGGTTTACCATAATTTGAAATCTTTTCATTTATATACGCTGCCGACAATTCTAATCCTGCAGAACTAACAAAGCTTGGTCTTTCGATAAGAGCCAGCATGTGGTTAGTTTCAGATGAAGCCAGTGGGTATGATCTTTTATTTTGTGTGATCCTTAATTTATCAGCTATCTCTTCATCGATAATAATCATTGCCGATGCCTGATTCACATTCCATGAGGTGTTGTGTAATTTGTTATATGGATAAGCAATTGGTTTATTTTTAGAGGAGGGCT
>MDTB01198844.1_pt1 | contig 33213 bp, 32 predicted proteins | sample 811161 | NCBI WGS metagenome assembly MDTB01 (sample SAMN05326650, study PRJNA326480) | marine metagenome | isolation source: seawater | place: Mediterranean Sea | collected 2009 | reverse complement strand
TTAGCATTATAGAAATTTCTTCTGCCATTATTGTTTTTTTCTTAATCATATATTTTGCTATTCGTACTTTAAAATATTTTAGGATTTTATAGCTGTCAATAGGTGACACTCTATAATTTTACGGTTGACATACCAACGAGCAATAATTGTAGATGAATAAGTTAAAATGGAGTAGATTAGAACGTTTACCCTACATCTGAAAAACAAGGGGGTCGGCAGTTCGTTTTTGCCTACTGTCACACGGTTTTATTGTGATTAAATTAAATTAAACGTATTTTCCAACAACAATACTTCTAATTAGTTCATTACTTTTAAATACATAATTATTTATATGGCTTACAAAACCTTCATTTATTAATTTTGCCCATGCTTTACTAGGTCCAGAGTTTATATGGTCATGTTTGTTTCTCGTGTTATAAATTACGTCATCTACTAGGAGATATGTATCCTCAGTCGAAAAAAGTCTACAGTTGATAATGTCCTGTAAAGCATCCTCAAATTCATGTCCCCCATCAACATAAATTAAATCAAATTTATCCTCAAACTTTTTTGTGTGATTTGGTACAACTTTTTTAGAATCTCCAACGATTAATTTAAATCTATTTCTATATTTTCTCATTAAATAAAATTCACCAAACTTAGTATAAAAATATCCCCCTATGTCACATGAAATAACTTCTATATTTTTATTACTTTTTAAAAATGTTTCAGAAGAGTGACCTCCATTAAAACCAATTTCAAATACTCTTTTTTTATCAATGGCAAAGTCAGCTAAAAAATTTGTTTGATCAATACTTTGTTGAGTATGTCCCTCATTTCCTTTATTCCAAAATATATGAATTTCTTTAAAAAAATCATTTAAAGTATTGACCTTATTTACTATTAAAAAAGCTTTTACCCACCTATAAGTATTGACAGCTTTAAAACAAATTAACAAGATAAATTTATAAGGATAATTCGACATATAAATTTTTGGATTATCAATTCTAATTAAATAACTATAAATTCTCTTAATGAGTTTGTATTCCATATAACTACTCTAAATAATTTTAAAAAAAATTAACAGATTAAAATCTAAACATTTTACCGAAACAAAATATATTTAAAACAATTAACATTTATATATGCTTGTTAGATTTAAAAACTTAGGTAATGAAAAAAAAAGAGAATTATATAGAGTGTTAAGAATTCTTAAAATAATTAAATTTTAATTATGGGCAAGCTCAATTTAATTGATAAAGCAGAAGAATTTATAAAAATAAGGGATTTAATACATATAGGCGCTCATGAAGGTCAAGAAATGTATTATTACGATCAATATAATTTTGAGAAAATTTATTTTGTTGAACCTATAAAAGAATGCGCAGATTTAATAAGGGATAAAATTAAATTTAATTCAAAATATCAACTTTTTAATTGTGCTTTAGGATCAGAGGATAAAATAGAAAAATTTTATGTTGCAGACGGATACGACTCAGGAAGTTCTTCTTTATTGGCTCCTAGGGAGTCTGATATTACTTTTTCAAAGATAATAGATATAGAAGTAAAACAATTTACATCACTGGGTTTAGAAAATATTGATACAGCTGTAATAGATACACAGGGATATGAAATTGAGGTTCTTAAAGGATTTAATGAAAAAATATATGATTTAAATATAGCAATTGTTGAATTTGCAAATTATGAAGGTTACATCAATCAACCAACATATAAAAAATTAAATAAATTTATGAAAAAAAAAGGCTTTGTCCCAATCGATCAAGTAAAAAGGATAAATAAACCCATTCCGACTAAAAAAGGTGGAAGTTTTGGAGATGTACTTTTTTTGAACTCTAAACTTTTAAATAAAAAAAATATTTATTTCTATAGATTAAAAAACTATATAATCAATTTAATTATTTTCGACTTATTTGTTTTTGCAAAAAAAATATTAAAAAGATATATTAAGACGATATTGAAAAAGTGAAACTTTCAAGTAAAGAAAAATACCTTGGGGAAGTCGATAATAAACTAAAAAAGATAATCGAAAAAAATGGCCACATAGTTTTTAAGCCAAACAGAAAGAACCAGTTTGAAAGTTTAGTTAAAATAATAATTTCTCAATTTATTTCAACAAAAGCTGCAAACACTATTTTTTTAAATTTAAAAAAAAGCTTGAACACAGATTCTTTGCAGCCATTGGTCTTTCGAAATCTTTCAACATATGAAATAAAAAAACTAGGTTTGAGTGTAAATAAGTCACGCTCAATTAAAAGCCTTTCAGACCTGTTTATCGATCAAAACTTTACTGACCTTAAACAGTTAAGTGAGGATGATTTACATAAAAATTTACTCTCTGTGTTTGGAGTAGGAAATTGGTCCGTTTCCATGTTTGAAATTTTTTGTATAGGAAAATTAAATATATTTTCATCGAAAGACGCAGCATTAAGAATTTCTATGAATAGATTTGGAATGATAAAACCCGAAAGCGACTTGAAATTTTATGACGATTATGCGGAGAGATGGTCTCCTTACAAAACAATAGCGTCTTTACATCTATGGAAAGCAATTGATTAATTATTCAAATTGTTTTTAGAAAGAGTTATTTTGATAATATAGTAAAAATTCTTGATTATCAAAAAAGTAAAATAGTATCCACATAATCTATTTATAAAAAATAAAGAAAATTCTATCACGCTTATACCACCAGAGATTCCGAAAATCATAATAAGTGGATTGGTAAAAAAGAAGAAATATAATATGACTTTCTCTGTAATAGTTATATTTTTATGGATAATAGTGGCTGCAATAAAAATAAATACCAACTTGTATGAATAATTTGAGAATAATGAAATTATCAAAACAACAGGTGAAGTCATTATAAATATTCTTTGATCAAAATTGTCGTTAATATTTTTTTTCAAAATACTTTTTTTATCCAAAAGTATTAAAACAAAATAAAACCCCAGAATTAAAAGAACTAAATGATATATCCTAAAAAACTCAAATCCATAAAATCTTTTTATTGCTTCAGCATCACTTAGCAATCCAAATGTTCTTACTGGTGCAAATGGTTTTTGTGTTAAAGCAAAATTATTAAATAAATAACTATATAGAATATATAAAAAATTACCAATTAAAAATCCACCTGAAATCAGTGAGCCCTTAAGATCTTTATTTATAAAATTAAAAATAAAGATTCCTAGGATGAAGCCCAAAGGATATAACTTTAGCAAACAAAAAATTGAAAAAATTATAAGAAAAGTAATATTCCATTTTTTTAAAAAATAAAAGTAGATAACTGAAATTAAAAAAATTAAAATATCTAAATTCATGCTATCAAATAGAAATATAAACGAAGGACTTAAAATTAATGTTAAATCAAAAAGACGTCTTTGATTTATATCTATTTTTATTAAATAAATTAAAAATACTATGCTGACCAAAATCGAAAATAAAATTGTAGTATTCCATATATCTAAATTTAATTTAAGTATTTTAGAGAGAGGACCAAATCCAATGTTTACTTCTCCATCGTACCCCAGGCCTCCCTCAAGGCAATTAATTAAATTTCCGGATAATTGAAAGTTGTATGAAAATAGATCATTAAAGTTGCATCGTAATTGTAAAAAAAATAATTGAGTGTCCCAAAAAATATCATTATTCAAACTATTAAGAAACTTTTCATTTGGTATATCAATAAAGTAACGTTTAAGAAACAAGCAAAAAATATAAACCTTAAAAATTATTTTTTGATAAGCTTTGAAGTTAAATTTAAATATTTGATTTAAAACTAAAATTAATAATAAATAAAAATTTAAGTAATTAAATTTATAGAGTGAAACAAGGGGGAATATAATTAGAAAAAAAATATTTTCTTTGTTTATAAAATTATTATCAATATTTTTTTGATTAAAAATTTTGGGTAGGAACTGATCTTTCAACTACACCTTCTTCGTGGTAACCGTCATCAACATTTATACCCCATATATTATTATTTTCATTTAAAACCCAATTACGTACTGACTTAACAGCTGTCATCATTGAATGATCTTGATTGTTATATCTGTGCATTCCGTTTCTTCCCATGGGATAAAGATTCGGATGATCTTTTAAAAGCCAATTTTTTATAATTTCTATATTTTCTTTATATTGAAGGTCATATACCGGGTAAGCCTTAGGCATCCTTACAACATATCCCTCTTCAGCACTGTCTTTTTCTATTAGTTTTAACTCCTCAAGTTCTTTGATTGCTAGATCAATCAATTCTTCATCTGATGAATTCCATAAATTATCATTTCTGGTTACAAAATACTCAAGCCCAAGACATGTTTTCCCTTCCTTGACCAGATAAGGAGACCAGCTTCCATAGTTTTGGACTCGACCTACTTGTACATGAGGTTCGTGAATGTAAACCCAGTTATCTGGAAATGCGAACTTTTTATCTACCACAAGTGCAACTGTTAAAAAATCTCTAAATTTTAGATTTTCTCCCGCTTCAAGCACCTTTATTGATGGTTTTGGCTCTAATGTTGATGGGAGATGGGCTAAGGGCATTGATGAAAATAGTGCCTCACATGAATATACATTCCCATCACTACATACAACTTCATATCCAGAATTTTCAAGTTTTTTTATCTTTTCAACTCTTGAATTAAAGATTATTTCATGTCCATTATTTATTAGTCTTGTAGATGCAGAATCCCACATCATTCCAGGACCTAATTTAGGATATTTGAATTCATCAATCAATGTAGTTATTATTTCAGAATTTCTTTTAGGAAGTAAAGCATTGAATATAGCTTTACCAAGTGAAAGATTTTTGATTCTTTGACTAGCCCATTCAGCCCCAATTGTATTGGCAGGAATTCCCCATACCTTTTCTGTGTAAGTTTTAAAGAAAATATTATAAAGTCTCCATCCAAATCTAGAAGCAACCCAGGTTTCAAAATTATCAATATTTTTTATTGGAAATATTTTTATATAGATATAAGAAAAAACACACCTTACAGCTTCTACAATTCCAAGATTGAACAAAGCATTAGATGCTTTTAGTGGATAATCATAAAACTTTCCTTTATAGTAGATGCGACTCATTCTTGGTCTCATTATGAAGTCTTCCTTATCAAGCATTTCATCCCATATTTCGTAAACTTCATCTACTTTTGTAAAAAAGCGGTGACCACCGATATCAAACTTCCATCCATTCCTATCGACGGTTCTACTAATTCCTCCAGTTTCCTTATCACTTTCGAGAATTTTAGTTTTGATTCCCTGTTTATTAAATTCCCATGCTGCAGTAAGTCCAGCTGGGCCTGCTCCAATTATGATTACTTTCATTATTAAGTAAACAGTATATGAATAGTTTCGTAATATTTAATTTCATATCTAAAATTTTTTTCGTGATGACTAAATAAATAGGTTCTTTTAAATAACGTAGTTAGAATATTTAATAATGAGTGATAAGAAGCAAGAAATAATAACAATCACCAGCAAGTGGTATACCGATTACACATTGAATATGTTGTTGTCACTTCAAGAGATCAGCTTATCAAATATTGTAAATGTATATTGCTTAGATAGTGAATCCTACGAGAAAATAAATGAAAACGGATTTAATGGAAAAAAAATTGATACTAAATATAAAATTACAACATCACCTACCCAATTTGGAACTTACGAATTTAATACCTTTATGTATTACAAAATGAAAGTTATGAGAGATGCGTTGAAACAAAATAAAGAAATTTTGTATACAGATGGAGATGTTGTTTTCAAGAAAAAAAATTTTCTTCAATATTTAGACAATTCAATTAATTGTGATCTGTTAGCAATTAAAGACTTTAATGTAGAAAATCCACAAAAAACATCAATATGTGCTGGTTTTATGTATTTAAAATCTAATTTAAAAATTAAAAAAATCATAAACCCCAAAATCATTTCGAAAAATAATTTTAAGATTCAAGATCAGGAAATTATAAATTCAAAAAGAAAATGGATTGATTTTGAGTTTTTATCCCAAGAAGAGTATTGTAATGGTAGTTTTTACATGAAAAACAATAAAATACTCAACCCAACTGTTGTTCATTTTAATTATATAGTTGGAGAAAATAAGAAAGATGTTATGAAAAAATATAATTCTTGGTATCTATAGATATGGTAAATATATTTGAAATAGAATTGGATTAGGTAGGTTTAGAAAGTAATTATGAAGATCAATACAGGAGTTTTATTAGCTGGTGGAACTGGATCAAGACTTGCACCATCAACAAATATAGTAAACAAACATTTTTTAAATATTTTTGATAAACCAATGATATATTATTCTTTATCAATTTTATTGCTCCTAAAGATAAGAAATATCAAAATAATTGTTGATTCAGATTCAAAAGATATCCTAAAAAAACTACTTGGTACAGGGGAAGAATTTGGAATATCTATTGATTACATAATTCAAAACAAACCATTAGGGTTGCCACATGCAATAAATAATATATTTATTAAAAATTCAAAACTAAAAAATTTTGCTGTTGTGCTGGGAGATAATTTCTTGCATGGAAGAGAATTTTTTAATAACTTTTACGATTTAATTGATTTAGAAAAGTCAAATATTTTTTTCCAAAAAGTAAATAATCCAGAAGATTTTGGAGTTTTAAATTTAGATGAAGAACAAAATTTAATTGATATTGTGGAAAAGCCAAAAGATTTTATTTCTGATCTTGCTGTAACTGGTATTTACACTTTTGATGATAAATTTTTCGAATACTTTGAAAGTATAGACTTATCAGATAGAAATGAATTTGAAATTGCTGATATTTTAAAATTATATATGAATGATAAAAGTCTTAATCATATTTATTTAGGAAGAGGTATGACCTGGATGGATATGGGGAGCAATGAATCCCTATTAAATTGTTCAAATTTTGTAAGAACCATACAAGAAAGACAAAATATTCTTGTTAACTCCCCTCATGAAGTTGCATTCAGGAACGGTTGGATAACTAAAGAACAAATAGAAAAGTTGTATCATGACAATAATCAATCAACTTATTTTCAAACTTTATACAAAAATATTCAATCGATTTATTGATTTTTATATAGGCCATTAATAAATTTGTATCTATAAATTAATTCTTCATAATTACTGTAAGCAAAATTTTGAATTTTATTATTTAAAATGTCAGAGTATAACTTTACAAATTGATCAAATAATCCTAATTCTTTTTCTATGATTTTCTCATTTTGTATTTCAAAATATTTATAGGTATCATTTTCGTTTTTACTGAATATAAATGGAAATTTTATGACTTTATCTCTGCAAGCAATTTCAGCATAATTTTCATATTCATCACCTAAAGCCCATTCAGCAGTTATTTTATTGATTGTATTTGTTTTTCCAATAATTTGACCACAGAGATCAACATCATAATTTTCATCATGAAAGATATTTTTCTTTAAGATTTGTAATTTATCTTTAAATAAAAATAAAATAAGCGAAATAGGATATATTCCTTGGTCTAGAAGTGACCCTCCTCCCTCTTCTTTCTTATATCTATAGTGATCAAAATCTGCATGAGGCACTTTAAATGACGTCCTAAACTCTAGACAGATATTTTCCGATATTATTTTCTTTAGAACTTCTATTACTGGATGATGTAGATACATTAGTGACTCAAAAATATTTTTACTTTTGTATAAATTTTTGAACTTTTCATCTTCTATAAATTTAAAATCTGATGAAAGCGGTTTTTCGATTAAGTGATTATTTGATAATCCAAAATAATTATTTAAATTCTCAAGGTGAACTCTTGGTGGGGTAGCGTAAATAACCAATGAATAAGATTTAAGGTTTGGAGCATCTTTATTATTGGTGTATATTATTTTATTATCTTTTGTTAATATGTTTTTTTTTGAATTAAAGACTACCTCAACATTCTCAACACTTTGAATTTTTAAGAGTGCCGGAAGGATTCTTTTATTTGTATGTTGCCCATTTCCAACAACTAGGATATTCATATTATAAGTAAATTAATCGTGCTAAATGAGGATTGATAATTGAATTCCTATCTATCAACTTATTAACTTGATACAAACTAATCCACTTGTAATCATCATTTATAATATTTATATTTTTATATTCAATATTTTTAACGAGCCCTAGATTTCTCTTCTTTAAAAATTTGCCCCCATCTTCAGCAAGCCAATTATTGAATTCGTAATTTTTTTTACTTTTGTAGTCTTCAAAAAATTCAGAGTAATATGGTTTTCTGCCTCCATGTTCTTGATTAAAATTTGAGAATGTTGCCTGAAGGGTTGGGCCTAGCTGAATAGTGCCATAATTTCCTGGCTCAAACCTTGCTTGAACTAAATAATGTGGCAATCCTTCAATCTTTGTCCTAATTAAACCTAGTAAGCCACCATTAAAATTAAATTCTTTTACGATTGGTTGATCCCATCCTTTATTCCCAATCTCTCTGTTCGCATTGTCTCCAATTCTTACTCCCACAATAGAGAAAAACTTTCCAGATTCGTGGACAATATCTCCATTTTTGTTCTGTGTCCATCCATTTAATTTTTTTATTGGAATTTTTCTTACATTTGATTTAAAGTTTATTTTTTTATCTTGTATCCATTTATCAATTTGTCTATTTTCATAGACTAAATTTGTACAATAGATCCGCTCAGTCAATTTTTCTGCTTCGTAAGTCGAAAGTTGAGAAAAATTTTCTTTTATTAATTTTAAATTACTAATAAAAATTTCTTTTTTGTTAATATTTTTCATAAATTTGTTTAATAACTATTACTATAGTTTTTGTGAAAATTATTGTCACAGGTTGTTTCGGCTTTATAGGATTTAATTTTATTAAATATATATTTAAAAATTATCCTAATGATTTTAATGTAATTGGGATTGATAATCTTAACAATAGTTGTTCAATACTAAACAAAGAAATGTTCAACGATAATAACTTTACTCATATCGATTTAAATATAAATGACATAAATCAACTTGAAAATAAAGACTACGATATGATAATTAATTTTGCAGCAGAGTCACATGTAGACAACTCTATATCTGATCCAGTTTCGTTTGTAAGAACAAATACTCTTGGGACACTGAACTTATTGAATTATGCCAAGTCAAATAATATTGATAGGTTTATTCATATTTCAACTGATGAAGTATATGGAAGCAGTAAAACTAAATTTTTTGAAGAATCCGATAAATTCAATCCCTCATCTCCTTATTCAGCTTCAAAAGCATCTGCTGAACACCTATGTAATGCATTTAAGAAGACTTATGGGCAGAAAGTTACAATATTACGACCTTGCAATAATTATGGAACTTATCAACAACCTGAAAAAATGATACCTTTTAGTATTTTAAATCTAATAAATGATAAAAAGATAGAAGTTTATGGGGATGGGAGAAATGTTAGAAATTGGATTCATGTAAATGATACTTCCAATGCCATTCTTCATGTGATAAGTAATAAATATGAAAACGAAGTATTTAATGTCAGTACAGATTTCTTTATTAGTAATTATGAACTGAGTTTTAAAATAGCAAGGTCAATGGGTTTTGATGAAAATAGAATTTCTTTCATAGACGATAGACCCGGACATGATTTTAGATATGCTGCTTCAAATGATAATTTGATTAAGACAGGATGGAAACCCCATCATAATTTTGATACATCACTTAAAGAAATTATTGAGTGGTACATGAAAAATACAAAGTGGTGGGATAAAGAGTTCATCAATGCAAATAAAAATCGCAAAAAAAGATTTAACTTAAATTAGCAATGTTTTCTTTTTATAAAGTAATAAAAATTTGATGATTGTCGGGACAGATTATTGATTAATGGATATAGTTTGGGGGATATAAGTAGATATCCAAACTTTCTCTTTAAAATAAAATACTATGAAAGTCAATTATGAATTTTGGTAAAGATCTTTATCCTCCTTTGGTAATTTTTGCATACAATAGACCAAAAAAACTTGAAAATTTATTATCAAGCCTTACTCACAACAAAGAGTTTGAAAATCTTAATGTGTATTTTTTTGTTGATAAAGGAATAGATAAAGTAAATACAGAAAAAAACAAGGAAGTTATTGATGTGATTAATAAAGATTGGAATTGCAAATCAAAAAAAATTATTTTAAATAATGAGAACTTTGGTTTGAAAAGAAATATATTAAATGGAATTAATGAAACTTTTAAGAAGTATGAATCTGCAATTTTTTTAGAAGATGATCTTACTGTAAGTAAAAGTTTTCTAGATTTTATGATCAACTCATTAATTATTTATAAAAAAAACGAAAAAATTATGCATATAAGTGGATATAATTTTCCTAATTTTTATGGAATTAGTTCAAGTAGCTATTTATCACCATATATGAATTGTTGGGGATGGGCAACATGGAAAGATAAATGGAAAAAAAATATTAACTTTAATGAAAATGAAATATCATCGTTAACCAAAAAAGAGAGAAGAAAATTTAATATCTATGGATTTGAAAAAGACTACGAAAGCCAACTAATTAGAAATGATAATAAAAAAATTAAAACCTGGGCAATTTTTTGGTATCAATTTATATATCTAAATCAAGGGCTTTGCTTACAGCCAGTAAAAAGTTTAGTTAACAACACAGGAATGGATGGTTCGGGAGTTCATAATTCTGACAAAAAAGTTTACGAAGTAAAACTAAATAACTTACCTATTACAAATTTTCCAAAAAAAGATTATTTCAAACTATTTCATAAGATACAAATAGTAAGCTTTTACATCAATAAAAATTTAAGGAAAAAACTTAATATTTAACTTTAAATTTTGTAAATCTATTCAAAAATTTCTTAGCTGAACCTTGATAATGTATATTACAAACCTTTATTTTTTCATTATTTTCAAGATCATAAATTTTATTCCCATTAAATATTTTTAATTTACCATTTTTAAGTTTGTAATTTTGTTTAGAGTAAGGGCCTTCACCAGTATTTACATGATTCATAAAAACAACATTTTCACCAAATTTATTCTGAAATTTGTCAAAAAGATTTTGTATACTTAAAAAATTATTTTTATAAAGCAAATAGTAAAGTGTCATGTCACAAATTCCTCCAGCGATATTATTTTTTTGATGGTAATCAATTTTTTCCTCTATCAGATTAAATTTTACTTTTGAAACATATAAATCGTTATATAATTTTTCAAATTGATCACAAAATTCACCACTTAATAATGATGAGTGAATAGATGCTGACATTCTAAAATTATCTTGATGATATGGAATCATGAATGCATTAGCACTTGTAAAGCTTAAATTATTTATGTTTTCAAGCAACAAATTATCACTATCTATGTAAAAAATATTTTCTAAATTGTATTCTTTCATGAAACTTTGAATTATAAAGACTCTAGCAAAGCAAAACCATTCGAAGTTGAATGAATTTGTGCTGTAATTAGTAAATAAATTTTTATATTCAACTATTTTTTCTGAATTTTCATATTTTGAAATATCAACATATGTTATATTTTTACTTATACTTTGTAGTTTCTCTAAACTTTTATCACCAATTAAATAAATTTTGTTGTTTTTAGAGGTAATCTCTAAATTGTATTTTAAGTAAGGCTTGTAGCCTTTATGAACCAAAACACAATTAATATCACTTTTCATACGAACTTACTTTTTAACCACTATACCATTTCCATATGACCTTATTCATAATAGATTTTAGTAAAAAATTCTAAATCTAAAGTTAGTATTATCATATGGAATTTCTACTATTGGTAAAAACAAAAATTCTTAGTTTTATTATCCGAAACATAAATGGGGATGTATCTGATAATACATCAAAATTCTATCAAATAAATAAGATTTGGAGAAACATAAAACTAGATCAGATATCCGGTGATTATATTGAATTTGGGATCTATAAGGGTAAATCTTTATACCATTCTGTAAAGTCTGCAAAAAGAATCAGAATCAATGAAGACAGAATTTTTTGGGGTTTAGATTCTTTTGAAGGTTTTCCAGTGGAAAATCATAATTTTTATAAAAATGAAAACTTTACTTCATCTTATGAAAAGGTATTAAATCAATTTTCCAAATTTACAGAAGTGAAAATAATTAAAGGATTTTTTAGTGAGGAATTACAGAAAGAGCCTCTCAGTGAAATAAAAAAGGTAAGCTTTGCTTTTGTGGATTGTGATATTTATGAATCAGCAAGTGAGGTATTTGAGTTTTTAAAACCAAGGATGCAAAATGGTGGTTTTATTATGATCGATGACTTTACAAGTCTGGATCAAAATAAAAATACAATATCTAAAACATTTTTTGAAAATTATAAAATCAATGAAGAGGTTTTTACTTTTGGACATTATTCAAATGGAATTGTGTTTAGATATTTAAATTTACATGAATAAAAGAATCAAGCTGAAATATATAGATATATTATTTTATCTAGTTATTTTTATCGGTTTCATGATTTTTTATAGAACTAATGAAATACAATTTAATGTGCTTAGATCAGATTTTATTTTTTTAGTAATTGGGCTGAAGTTTTTAAATTTTTTATTATTTAATCAACTTCACTTGAATATTTTTCATATGTACAAGTTAGATATTAAAAAAAATGAAAATTTAACACTTACATACAAGGGTTATATGGGAAATTTTTTCGGATTTGGAAAAACGGGAACAGGTTATAAAGCATTATTTTTAAAAAATAAATTTAATTTTAGCTATTTTAAATTTGTTTCTTTTTATATATTCCTACAAACCTTAACTTTATTTTTTACATCTTCAATTTGTTTCCTCCTATTATTTTTTACAAACATCTCAGAAACAGAATTAAAAAGTACCCTTTTGGTAGTTTTAGCATTTATTATGGCAATATCTTTATTATCAAATTACATTTTGAATTTAATTTCAAAACTCAAGGTATTGAAAAAAATTAAATACTTAAACAACTTATTGGAAAGTACTGAGCAGAATAATATTTTTTTAAAGAATCTAACATTTAAAAATCCAAAATTTATAAAAGTATTAATATTACAAATTTTTATTCAGTTCAATTTATTTTTACAAATATATTTACAAGCTAAAAGTTTAGATATTCATATAAACTTACTTAACAATTTTGTTTACAATCTAATTTCCCAAATTTCAATTTTCCTATCAGTAACTCCGAATGCAATTGGTATAAAAGAATTTATGTTGGTTCTATCAAATGATTTTATCGGTTTAAGTCCAGCAGATGTTTTCAACTTAGCAGTTTTAGATAGGCTTACCGATTTTTTATCACTTGTCGTGTTTTCTTTATTTTATTATAAATTTAAAAAATTTAGTACCAGTAGTTAAAATTTTAATTAGATGATGAAGAATAAAACCTTAAATAAAGACTATCAAATTTATTTTGTCCTCACAATATTTTTTTCTCATCAACTCTATTACATATTAAAAGGTGGGACTACTTGGGATGATCTAGAAATACAGAAAACAACAGTTCGAATTCTAGATAAGGCATTTTGGTTTTTTGAAGATCGAACAAACCCTTTTCTAGGTGATTTTAATTTTAATCTTGAATATTATGGATATTTTGTCCCAGTAATTGTATATTTTATTTCAAATTTTTTGATTTCAAACATTTACACTATTCATTTTTTTGAAAACAGACTAGACATTGAAATCTATTCAAGTCAAGACTTGCTTTCAATTTCAAGAAATATTGCAATTAATATCTATGTATTTTTATCACTTTTAGTTATCTATTTCTTAATTTCTAAATTTTTATCAAAAAATTATGCTTTTTACTTTGTAATTTTTTTAATTCTAATTCCATCGTTTAACGGACATGCACTTTTCAATATTAAAGATATTCCATTTTTGATTCAATATTTAATTGCTGTTATTTTAACAATTAATTTTGATCTACCAACTTCTAAACTAGATGGAAAATCATTAAGATACCTCATCTTTCTTGGTCTGGTATATGGTCTAGTTGTCCTTGTTAGGTTTAATGGATATGCCTTCTTATTCTTATTATCATTTTTTAAATTTATAAATAACTATAAAATCTCAATTAACAATATTTCTACTTTACTAATCAACTCCTTAATTATTTATTCTGTTTCATTTATATCACTTATCCTTTTCAGTCCTTCAGCTTGGAACAATCCTGTAGTGTGGTTAAGAGGCGTATACAACACACAATTTAACCTTGACTGGACCGGAGGAACTTTAACGAACGGCAATTATATTTATGCAACTGAAATGTCACCATTTTATTTAACAACATGGTTTTCTTATAAGCTACCAATAGTTTATATTTTTACTTTTTTCGCTTCTATTTTTATTTATCTAGGTTATAAAAATAAATATTTTTCTAATTTAGGAAAATTTAGCTTATATATAATTTCAATAGTTAATTTAATATTTTTTCTTTTAAGACCAATTTCTTATGATGGAATTAGACAATATTTATTTCTTCTACCATTTTTTGTAATTCTTTTTGTTGAAACAACAGTTTTTATAAAGAAAAAGTATGGTATGAATATTTTTTATTCGTTTTTATTCTTTTCAATTATCTATTTAATTTATTCACAACATTCATTAGATCAATATAAATATATTTATTTCAACGAATTCGTAAACGAAAATGAAATTACTACAGACTGTGAAAGAATTGGTGGTTGTGGGAATTGGGAAACAGACTACTGGGGATATTCAATTAAAGAATTAATGACAGGATTGAGCAGTATAGAAAATATTATCTATTGTGAGCCGATACATGTTTTTTCAACTTATAAAGAATCCTCTCCAATTAATGAAAACATAACAAATGTTTATATTGGAGCTATTCATAGAAGAATGGATAATTCTTTATGTCCTAAATTTGTTTACGAGTATAAAAACTGTACTGTTTATAACAAAATAACTGTTGACTTACGAAATAATCCAATTAATTTAAGCTACATTTATAAATGTGAAAAATAGGATAAATGGTTAGAGATCAAGAAAACTTTTCATCAAAATATAATCAAATGTTTGATGTTGAAATCAGAACTCAAAAAGCACTTAAAGCTCTTAGTATAATTAATGATTTTAAAATAAATACAGATGGATTGACTCTTCTTGATGTTGGGTGTTCCTCTGGAATCATGACAGAAATATATTCAAAATCTTTCAGTAAAACTATGGGTATAGACATTGATAAAAGTGCAATAGATTTTGCGAAAAATAATTTTGATCAAGAAAATTTAGAATTTTTTAATATTTCATATGATAGTCCGGAACTTCTGAAAAAAAAATTTGATGTAATTACTTGTTCTCATATTTATGAACATGTTGATGATCCACAAGTCCTGATGGATACAATATATGACTTATTAAATCCAGGCGGAATATGTTTATTTATTGGGGGTAATAAATTAAAGATTATTGAGCCACATTTTAAACTACCTTTTCTTTCATACATGCCATCAAAGCTAGGAAATCTTTATATTAAGTTGATGAGAAAAGATGGGGAGTATTATCAGAAACATTTATCATTTTTTAATCTAAAAAAACTAGTCGAAAAATTTATAGTCCACGATTATACAATTAAAACAATCAAAGACCCTACAAGGTTTCTATCTGACGATCTGATTAAGAATAATTCATTCAAGCAAATATTTTATTTAATAGTTTCAAAACTTTTCTATTTCATAGTTCCAACTTATATATGGATTTTAGAAAAACAAGCTACAAAATAGAGTCTATAAAGTTGTGTATATTTAAAGTTTTTACTAAACGATCCTTATCCGGTGATTTTTTTCTAATTTTTTCTAAAAAATCATCTAACTGTAAATCAATTGATTGATAGCTCTTCTCAAAAATTCTTCTTTCCTCTTTTCCATTATCGTTTTTTATTACCTCTTTATTTAACAGATCAATATTGTATGAAAAATCGTTACCAATAATCTCCCAAGATCTCTTTTTTTCCTCTGCAATATTTGAAAGTATTAAATTTATTTTTATACCCTTACTCAAAAAAGTAATGTCAGCTTCACTAATCATTCCATTTTTTTCAATTAAACTTTTATTGATTAAACTAAAATGTTCTAAATTGTAAAGATAGTCAAAAATTCCAATGTCATGAATACCTAAATCATGTACTACATTTTCTAGCTCTCTTTTTTTGTCTAAAGGAGGAGAGGTTCTTTTGATATTTATTTCTTTGGTAAAATTTAAATCTTCTTTTTTTAAATAAATAACTGCTGGATTAAAGTTCTCAATTAAACCTGTTTGTAGAATTATATTTTTGTCCAAACATGTATTTATTAATTCTTTTACTTCTTTAATATTTGTTGAAATAGGTTTCTCTATAAATGTTGGTATTTTATTTTCAATCGTTCTCTTAGCAATCCTGTAGTGAGTTTTTGTTGTCGACGAAATTATTACCCCATCAATATCATTTTTTAAATCCACAAAATCAATATCTTTTGAAAGTAAACCTTTCATTTTCAGTTCAGATACTTTTGGATCAACTATCCCATAAAGCACTGCTTTATCTGAATTGTTAATAGCTTTTTCATGGACTTTTCCCATGTTTCCATAACCAACAAGAAGTAATTTAAGCATTATGAAAATTAAGAATTTTTTTTACAACTCTTTCCATTTCGCTCTCTCTAGCAAACGGAAAAAAAGGTAAAGATAATACTGTTTTGCTTGCATAAACGGTCTTATCAAGATTAAAAGATTTCTTCATAAAACTTAAAGCTGGAAGTTGGTGAACGGGTGTTTTATAGTAAATTGATGTTGAAATTCCATTGATTTTTAAATAATCCATTAATTCATTTCTTAAATTTTTGTTAATTGAAATTGTAAAATAATTTAACAATATATTTGAGTTTTCTTTTTTTGGGAGTTTGATAAATTCACAATTTGACAAGTTATTCATGTAATATTCATAAAAATCATTTCTAGTTTTACTTATGTTATGAAAAATTTTCAATTTTTCATTTAAAACAAAAGCATTCAAAGAGTCAAGCCTCGAGTTTATTCCCACAATTTTATGTTCTGAATTCTTCAATCCGTGATTTTTAAGTTGAGTGATGATTTCAAAATACTTTTTGTTTTTTGTTGCAATCATACCTCCATCACCTATTCCTCCTAGGGTTTTACTTGGATAAAAAGAAAAAGCACCAAGATCTCCTATCGTACCCAGAAATTTACCACTTCTTGTTTTACTTCCGAAACATTGTGCCGCATCTTCAAGAACTTTCAATTTATTTGATTTTGCTACCCTTACTACCTTTTCAATATTTGAATTATTCCCAAAGAGATGAACAGGTATAATTACTTTTGTTTTTTTTGTTATTTTTTTTGACAAGTCTTCTATGTCTAAACAATATGTATCTTCATCGATATCAACAAAAACTGGAGTTGCACCTACATTTAATATACATTCAACAGTTGCAAAAAAAGTAAAAGAAGGTACCAATACTTCATCATCCTTACCTATACCCATAGCTAATAGACTTAGATAAAGAGCATCTGTACCTGAATTCACTGTTGTAATATATTTTGATTCAAGAAAAGTTTTTAAACTATTCTCTAGAATCTCTACATTATTTCCACCAACATAAATCCCTTTTTTTAACTCATTTATGAAAGACTTATCAAAATTTTTTATTTCTTTTAATTCTCTAGATGGATTGGTAATTGGAATATTCATTTTCTTATTTTAATTATGATACCTATCTTATTTATCAAAAAAATTCATTATCAATACAGATAAATAAATTTTAAGCTTAGATTAATCTCATGAATATTTTATTTGTATTAGGTACAAAAGCTCAATTTATAAAGACTATTCCAATGATAAATTATGCAATTACAAGTAAATATTCAGTTACAGTTGTAGATCTAAAACAACATCCAGAAAAAACTATTTCATTGATCTCAAAAATCAATGGAGAATTTACATATTTGCAATTCATGGAAAATAAAAAAGATATAGGAACCTACCTTGGCCTACTTAAATGGACTTTACAAATTCTTTTTAAGATAATTTTTAAAAAAGAAAAAATATTTAACAACAATCTAGCAATTGTTCACGGAGATACACTTTCAACCCTTCTAGGCGCATTTCTTATAAGAAGAAATAAAGGAAAACTTGTTTTGCTAGAGGCAGGTTTGGGTTTCCCAGGTATATTTAAACACTTTCCTGAATCATTTATTAGATTGTATGTTGCAAAATTTTCTCACTATTTAATTGCAAATGGAGAAGATCAAATCAACCAGCTTAAAACTTGGGGGGTAAAAGGTAATATAATTGAAATATCTAACAATACTATTTATGACAGTCTAGATCTTGTTGGACTTGAACAGATAGAAAATAAAAAAGAAGTTGTAATTTCAATACACAGAACTGAGAATATTAATAATAAAGAAAATATGAAATTACTACTTAATGTTATTTCTAATATTGATGATATTTATCATGTTTCCTGGTACTTGCATATTCCAACAAAAAATAAACTTAAATCTTATGATTTAATTAATAGCAATAAATTAAAAAATGTAGATCTATTTGATCTTGTGCCTTACGATAAGTTCTTAAATAAACTTTATAACTCAAAATTTGTGATTACGGACGGAGACGGAGTTGTAGAAGAATGTTATATTCTAGGTATTCCAACTTTAGTTTGGAGATATGAACATTTAGATTCCAATCATTTATTTGGTGATGAATCAAGCTTGTTATTATCTGAATTTAATTTAGAAAAATCATTGGACTTTTTTAAAAACTATAAAAAAATTAAAACAAATAGAAAGATTCAAAATTCTAGTCCATCAAAGGAAGCCCTAGACAAACTTATTGAATCAATTTAGAAAACTTTTACCTTACAAAATTATTTATATATTATTATCAAGTTTGAAATGTCAAATATAAAATTATTTATAAAAGATATATTGTTCGTATCAAAGCTTACAGGGACTTCAAAGAAAAAATTAAGAATTTCTCTTTCAATATTATTTTTGTTTCTAGCTTTTGGTAGCGACTTATTAATAATTGTTATAATTGCAAATTTATTTCAAAGTTCTAACTATTCTGATTTCTTTTTAGTTCAATATTTTCTCGATAATTTGTTCTGGCTTCCAATAATTGTTATATTTAGACAAATTTTTGCTTATTTAGACGTCTTGAATACATTTTCTTTAAAATTTGATGTTGAAGAGAGTTTAAGATTTTATTTAATGGGTGAAGTTTTTGATAAAGGAAACTTTTCTACTGCAGATGCATATCATTTTATGAATGCTTTTGCATTGTCTGTAGGAGCTTTTTATCATAGCCTCACAGGATTTCTTGCAAGTGCAATTCAACTTGCTTTATATGCAGGTTATTTAATTTATGTAGATTTTCAGACTCTTGGTGTTTTAATTGTTGGAGTTTTAGTTCTTTATTTACCTACGAAATTTTTCACTAAAAAAGGCAGAACCTATGCACACATAAATTTTGTTGCTTCACAAGAATATAGTGACCAATTACAAAAAATATTAGAAAATATATTTTTGATTAAATTATTAAAAAAAGTAGAGCAAGAAAAGCAAATATTTAGAAAGTTTTTAAACAAAGTAAACAAGGCTAATTTAAATAATCAAAAAGTTGGAACATTAACAACTAGCTTTCCAACATTCGCTACCTACTTTCTACTTTCAGTATTGTTGGCCTTTTTTAATTTTGCAAAAATATTGACTCTTGACTTTATCGGTATTCTTGTAAGATTATTTCAAGAATTTAGCAAGCTGAATAAAAATATCATGTTGGTAAGTAATAACCACGTTGTAATTAAAAAATTACATCAATTAGAAAAAAATAAAACAAATGATTTCAGTTCAAATTTTTCGATAAATGAAAATAATATTTATGGTATCGAATTCAAAAATGTCTCTTTTGAATATTTTGACTCAGACAATAAAATATTTGAAAATTTAAGTTTTAATATTAAAAAAGGAAAGCACACAGTTCTCACAGGACCAAATGGTTCTGGTAAAAGTACACATCTTGGTTTAACTGGTGGGTTACTTTTCCCACAATCAGGAAATATTGAATCATTTTCCAACAAATTCGGATATGTTGGAGTAACTCCTCTAATTATATCTGGCTCACTAAAAGAAAATTTGATGTATGGAAACAACAAGTATATAAATGACAAAGTCCTTTTGGAATATATTGATAAATTTCAAATTTTTAATGAAAAAACAGATGACGTATTAGAAAAAAAAGTTTCAATAAAAACTCTATCGTCAGGTCAGTTACAAAAAATATCATTCATAAGGTCACTTCTCTCTGATGTAGACATCTTACTTTTAGATGAGTCAACCTCAAACCTTGATGAAAACTCAAGAAAATTGATTTTCGATATTTTGAATAAGTCAGATTTTACGATTTTAAATTGTACCCATAATCATCATGATTTCGATTATGATGATCATTTAAAAATTAATATTAAAGAAGAAAAAAGATTTATTCAGGGTTTGTAGACCTTTTCATAATATTTGTACTCTTCATTTGAAATATAACTCAATGAATTATTTTGTTTTATAAAATTAATTGCATTTTGGGATATATCTAGAATCATCTCGTTATCGTAAATTAGTTGTTGAATTATTTCTTTCAATTCATGTTCATTTCTGAAAAGAAATCCATTTTTATTATTTCTAATTATTTCTTTGTTATTTGAATTATATTTAGCTACTACAACACAACCTGATGCCATTGCCTCGAGAATAGATTTTGAATTACCTTCGTATAAAGATGTTGAAACAAAAATACTATATTTTTTATAAATATTTAATAGTTCAGTATTTGAATATCTGCCAAGAAAGTTTACTTTTACATTATTTGATGATGAGAGCTTAGTTAATTTTTCTTTTTCAGATCCCAATCCAACAATATCTATTTCTATATCAAGGCCTTTGAAAGAATTAATTAAAAATGAATAATTTTTTTGAGCCTCAAGCCTGCCGACAGATAAAATTTTATTTTTAATTCTCTTGTTTATTTCTTTTTTATCATACCTGTAACTTTCATCAACCCAATTAGGTAAAATACTTACTGTATTTTTTGTCTTAAAAAACTTATTTTTTAGAAAAGTTTCATCCGTCTTACTAGTAACTAAGTAGATATTTGAAAAAATTATAGATATTTGTTTTAATAAGAAGTATGCGAAGATCTTAAGGGTTGATTTATTTTCATATTTTGAGAAACTATAGGCATCGTATCCTGTTCTGACTATTAATGGTTTTAAAAATATAAAGCTTAGAATAATTGCAACCCAGGAACCCATTAATTGGTTAGTCTTTATAATGTCTGGCTGCTCAATTAATTTTTTAACTTTAAATGGAATAATGAATGAATTAATAAAGTTTCTGAACTTACTTTTTTTTCTTTCTATTAGATCGTATAAAGGGATTACATTGAAATTTTTGACTATATTAATATCTTCTGAATTTCCGAAGCTTAAAAATGTAAAATGAACATCTTTATCTTTTGATAGTCTCTCATATAATTTCATTTCTCTTTCTAGTAAACCAGTTTCTTTCCAGTCTCTAAAAGATACACCATATGTCAAAACTATAAGAACATGCATAATTTGATTTTAATATATTAGTTCTTACTTAAAATATTCTTTTAATATATTCTAGATATAGTGATGAAAATATTAGTTATTCATAACAACTATCAAAATGTTGGTGGAGAAGACATTGCAGTTAAAAATGAAGTAAGTTTTTTGAAAAATTTTTTCGAAATTGAAACTATTTACTTTAGAAACAACAATAAAAATCTACTGTATAATTTCTTATCTTTGCTGGTTGGTAGTAATTTATCAAGTAATAGGAGAATCAAAAAAGTCTTAAATGATTTCAAGCCTGATCTAGTTTATATTCACAATACATGGTTCAAGGCAGGCTTGGGATTGTTTAAACTCCTACAAAAAAGAAACATCAAAACGGTAATAAAGCTACACAATTTTAGGTATTTTTGTACAATGAGTTATCTATCATCAGGTCACTTTAGAAATAATAAAATTTGTCATGCATGTGGATTAGAGCGTAACTCACAGGGATTCTTTAATAAATATTTTCAGGAGTCATTTATAAAATCAATCGTGATGATAAATTATGGAAAAAAGTATTTCAAAATATTAAAAAGTGGTAATAATAAAATATTTGTTTTGACTGAATTTCATAAAACTTTTTTGAAAGACTTAGGTATCAACACAGATAATGTACATGTATTTCCTAATTATTTAGATATTGAGATTCAAAGTAATAAATTAAATGGCAGTGATAGTAATTATATTGTTTACGCCGGTAGAGTTTCAGATGAAAAAGGGGTACAAGAATTAATTCAATCTTTTTTAGAAGTAAACTTGTCAGGTTTGAAACTTAAAATCGTTGGTATTGGTCCTGCATATGGTAAGTTAACTGAAACTTATAAGGACTATAAATCAAAAATAGAGTTTCTTGGAGAATTATCGAATAATGAAGTAATTGAGTTAATTCTCAAATCAAAAGCTGTAGTAACGGCAACAAAATTATACGAAGGGCAACCAACATTATTGTGCGAAGCATCATCTTTAGGGGTTCCTTCTATATTTCCAAACACAGGAGGTATTAGCGAATTTTTTCCAGAAAATTATGATTTATCTTTCGAACAATTCGACTATGAAAATCTCAAAACAAAACTTATGCTGTTAAACAATACTGAGGAATTAAAAAACATAGGAAATGCTAATCAAAATTTTCTGAATTCACTTTTAGACAATAAAAGAATGGCGCAAATGTTCGAGAAATTATATGAAAAGTATTAAAAGTTTGGTTTCAGTTGTAATGAGTTGTTACAATTCAGAAAATACTTTAGGTTCATCAATCGAAAGTATTTTAAATCAAACTTATGAAAATATTGAATTCTTAATTATTGATGATGCATCAACAGACTCAACATACGAAATCCTTAAAAATTATAAAGAAAATAGTAAAATAAAAATATTTTCTAATAGTTACAACTTAGGTCTAACAAAGTCATTAAACATACTTATAAATAATTCATCAGGAGAATTCATCGCTAGACATGATGCTGACGATATAAGCTATAAAAATAGAATTGAAAAACAAATTTTTAATATGGAAAAATATAATTTAGATTTTTCTGTAACAAGAGCAACTATAAAAGACAATGGAAGAGTAATTCCAAGATTATCTTATAATTTACCTTCAAAATTTGTAGTAAGATTTAAAAATCCATTTATCCATGGAACTTTAATGTTAAGAAAAAAATCAATTGAAAAAATTAATCTTTATGATGAAAATTTTTATTTCTCACAAGATTATAAACTTATTTCTGATATGTTAAATAATGATTTCAAATTTAAAAAGATTCGAACAATATTGTATGAGTTAAATATGAAAGATAACATATCAACAAATAAAAAAGCCGAGCAAAAATATTATGCTTTGTGTGTCAAAAACAATCTAATACCTGATCCTACTTTTATAAAAAATTTATGAAACTATATTTAAATCCACTCAAAGAAAATTGGGTAGTAGACAATGTAATTTCTGAATGGAATAAATATCAAAGAACTTTAGTAACATCTAAAATTAAAGAATCTGATATTATTTGGATAATTGCTCCATGGACTTGGCGTAAATTATCAAAGACTCAATTAAGGAATAAAAAAGTTGTCTGTACAATACACCATGTAGATTTTGAAAAGTTTGATGAAAAAGAAAAAAATGAGTTTTACAAAAGAGATAAATATGTCGATTTTTATCATACAGTCTCATACAAATCCCAAGATCAAATTAAAAAATTAACTGATAAAAAAATTTACGTAAGTCCTTTTTGGGTTAATCAAAATATCTTTTATGAAATATCCAATAAAAGTTTATTAAGAAATCAATATAATATTTCTGTAGATTCATTTATTGTTGGTTCTTTTCAACGTGATACGGAAGGACATGATTTGAAAAGTCCAAAACTTTCAAAGGGTCCTGACAGATTTTTAGAAATTGTATTAAAAATGAAAAAATCAAAAATCAATTTAGAAGTTTTACTAACTGGTAAAAGAAGACAATATTTAATTAATAATTTAAAAAAAGAAAATATTAAATTTCATTATTTTGAAATGGTTGATTTTACAACTTTAAACAACCTTTACAATATATTAGATTTGTATATTATTTCGTCAAGAGTCGAAGGAGGTCCCAGGGCACTATTTGAATGTGCTATTACAAAAACTCCAGTTATTTCTACAGATGTTGGTTTTACTTCAAATCTTCTCTCTGAAGAATCCTTATTTGAAGGTACAGACTTTGGAAGTGCAAATCCAAATGTGAATTATTCGAGAAATACTGTTAGTAAATACGAAATACCTCAAGGTTTTGAAGGTTTTATAAAAATGTTTGAAGAAGTAAATGAAAGTTAGTATTGGAACAAATATAAAGGAAGGTCCTTGGGGAGGTGGTAATTTATTTGCTATAAATTTACTAGAATATCTTCAAAAAAAAGGTCACAGCGTAGTTACAAACTTAAATGATGATGATATTGATATAATTTTACTAACTGAACCAAGAAGAACCTCAGAATCATCTGCATTTACTCATATTGATGTACAAAAATATATCAAATACGTAAAAGCTGACTCACTAATAATGCATAGAATAAATGAATGTGATGAAAGAAAAAATACTTCTTATGTAAACAAGTACTTAATTGAAGCAAATAAAACAGCAGACTATACAGTATTCGTTAGTAATTGGTTGAAACAGCTTTACGTTGAACAAGGCATTAAAGAAAAAGAAAAACATGTAATTTATGCTGGAGCGAATGAAAATATTTTCAATAGTAAGGGATTTACAACTTGGGATAAAAAATCAAAATTAAAAATTGTAACTCATCATTGGGGTGCAAATTGGAATAAAGGATTTGATATTTATGAAAAGATAGATCAATTAATGAATAACAATATTTGGAAAACAAAAATCGAATTTATGTATATTGGAAACACACCAAAGGGTTTTGAGTTCGTTAACACCAATGTAGTTAGGCCTTTGTCAGGCTTATCTTTATCAAACAAAATAAAAGAAAATCATTTATATGTAACGGGTTCACTATTTGAACCATCAGGGAATCATCATATTGAAGCTGCTCAGTGCGGGTTACCAATAATGTATGTTAACAGTGGTGGTACGCCAGAATACTGTAAAAATTTTGGCCTTGAAATTAATTTAAGTAATCTTGAAACAAAACTAATGGATGTTTTTACAAATTATGATTCTTATCAGAGTAATATGAAAAACTATCCATTTAACTCCAATAAAATGTGTTCAGATTATGAAAAATTATTTAAAGAAATGCTTCAAAACAAAAATGAAATTCTTTCAAAAAGAATATTTAAAATGAAAAGTAATTTTATTGAAAAAATGCTTTTTAATTATAAAAGAAGTACAAAATGAACGAATACTTGAAGAATTCAGTGGTCTATTTCTCTTTTTTGATGGTTTTGTTAACAGGTATTTTCACAAGATCATTCTTAGGTCTATCAATCTTAGGTTTTCGACTTGGGGAAATAATAGTAGGCCTTTCATTTCTAATATCAATTTATTTCTTAATTTATGGAAAGCCCAAAAAATACTTTGATTTTGATAATAAAAACTTTATGTATGTACATAAGCTAATTATTTTTTATTCATTAACAAGAATTCTTTTAAATTTTGAGAATATAAGTTTATATAATTTTAAATCTAGCTCTTATGTCTGGACAATTTCATTAATTTATGTCGGATTATTTATCTCCACAATATCTAAAAATGACATCTTTATAAAATCAGCCCTTGTTTTATTCCCGGTTGCAGTTTATATCTTTCAAACAGGAAACTTTCCAAACTTAATAATTTCTTTTTTTCAAAATTATTCGGACAAGTTTCAGTTTATGAAAGCATCAGATATGGTAATCGTCGTGATAATCAGTTCAATATTTGTAGATCAATATGCAGCTAATAAAAAGCTAGCTATATATTGGAGTAATTTCTTAATTTCAATATTTCTACCATTAGTTGCTGCAAATAGTAGGGCTGCTGTTGGAGGTTTAGTTTTGTTTTTTGTATTAAATTTGGTTTTTCAAATAAATGAGTTAAAGCAATTTAGATTTGAATTTATTATTTTACTATTTATCGTCATAGTTTCTTTTTCCTATTCAAGTTTAAGAGTGAGTGGGGTGACTTTTGATACTCCTGATAAAGAAAATAGCAATTTGGTGACCGACGTTCCAGAAGCCGTAAAGAAAATTGCAAGTGAAAAAAGTACTCAGGATGTTTTTCTTTCACTTTATATCCAAGATGGAAGAATGTATTCTACTGATCCAACTACTAATTGGAGACTAGATATTTGGCAAGACGTTTATGACGACTTAGATGACAAAAAACGTTTATTGCGTGGTTATGGATATGGTGAAATTATACCCGTGATGACTGACCCAACAGCTCCAGGAAGACTTGGTAGAGATGGTTTGAATGAACATGTCCATAATTATTTTGTAACAACATTTGCAAGAGGTGGCATGTTGAATTTGATAATGTTTTTGTATTTACATCTGCAGTTAATAAAAATATTATTATTGTCAGACCTTGGTAAAAAAACCCTTACGATGGTTGTTCCATGCTTATTTATGTCTTCTTTTGATGTAACTATGGACGGGGTTCAGTTTCCTTTACTTTATTATTTTTTCATTGGTTACTTTATTAACAAAAAAACATTAAAATCTGATTTAGGCTAGATATTAATGAAAAAAAAAGCAATCATTACGGGAATAACAGGTCAAGATGGAAGCTATCTTTCAGAATTTCTTCTTGATAAAGGATATGAGGTTCATGGAACAGTAAGACGATCATCTTCAATAAACACAACTAGGATTGATGATCTAATTTCTAAACATAAATCAACAAACAGACTAAAACTTCATTATTCAGATCTTCTAGATTCTTCATCATTAAACACTCTTGTACAATCAATTAACCCTGATGAAATTTATAACTTAGCTGCACAGTCTCATGTTATGGTTTCATTCGAGAATCCAATCTTTACTACACAGACAGGAACAATAGGGTCGTTATCTCTATTAGAGGCTATGAGATATTCTGAAAAAAAAATAAAATTTTACCAAGCCTCATCATCTGAAATGTATGGAGGTAAATCTAGAGAATCATTAAACGAAAACTCCATCTTTGATCCTAGAAGCCCATATGCTATTTCAAAAGTTTTTGCCCATAATATGACAACAATGTACAGAGAGTCATACGATTTATTCTGTGTAAATGGAATTTTATTTAATCATGAATCTCCAAAGAGAGGTGAAACATTTGTGACTAGAAAAATTACAAAAGCTCTTGGAAGAATTCATATGGGAATACAGGGGAAGCTAACCTTAGGAAATCTTGATGCATCACGTGATTGGGGATACGCAGGTGATTATGTTGAAGGAATGTGGAAAATGATGCAATTTGATACTTCCGAGGATTGGGTATTAGCTACAGGTGAAACCCATACTGTAAAAGATTTTCTAGATGTCGCTTTTGGGATTTTAGATTTAGATTGGGAGAAGTATGTTGAAACCTCGGAGAGATATTTAAGGCCAAATGAAGTAGAGTATCTACTTGGAGATTCTTCCAAGGCACAAAAAAAATTAGATTGGACACCCAAAACCAGCTTCAAAGAATTGGTAGAGATGATGGTCAAAAATGATATTGAAAACGCAAAACAGGAACAGGTTCTTTTAAAAGAAAACCTTATAAAACCAACTTGGGAATACCCACTAATTTAAATTAGTGATATACCATTGATAGGTATCAATTAATCCTTTTTCTAAAGAAATAGAACTTTTCCAACCAAGTTTGTTGATGAGAGAAGAGTCAAGTACTTTTTTGGGATTTCCATCAGGATATTCATTATTAAAAATTAAATCTCCTTTAAATCCTACAATCTTTTTAATAAGATTTGATAATTCTTCAATAGATATAATTTCGCTGCTACCAACATTTAAAATATCATGTTTACAATCATTTTTAATCAAGAATTCAATTGCTAGTGACAAGTCATCAACATGCATAAACTCTCTTAAAGGTTTTCCGCTACCCCAAATATCAACTTCTTTAGATTGAGCTTCTTTTGCTCGATGCATTTTAAAGATTAAACCAGGAATTACGTGACTGTGAAACTCTTCAAATTTATCATTTGGTCCATATAAATTTGTAGGCATAAGATTAAGAATATTGTGACCAAATTGATCCTTCATTGTTCTGGAAATCTCAAGAGATGATAATTTTGCCATTGAATATGGAGAATTTGTTGGCTCAAGCTTACCAGTCATTAAACTATTTTCATTTATTGGATTATTTGCATTTAAAGGATATATACAACTGCTTCCTATATTTATAATTTTTGTTTCATTATATTCAATGAGTGACTCAAAAATATTCATGCTTATTTTTAAGTTATCAATTATGAAATTAAATCTTTGAGTATTGTTTGCATAGATACCACCAACCTTTGCAGCTGCGATTATAACAATATCCGGATTTGATTCTTCTATCTTTTTTTTTGTCTCTTCCAAAGAAAATAAATTCGTGTCTTTTCTTGTAGATTTTATTAAATTTATTTGTTTATTATTGGCTTCAAACCTTCTTACTAAAGAGCTACCAACCAATCCATTGCTACCAAAAATTAATATATTCACTTAATCAGATTAATTATAAAAAATAATTTTGAATGCTTCTTTATAAAAATTAAATTTTTTATCTATTTTTATAAATTTTAATTGTATAGTTTTCAATATTAAAAAAAATAAATCGTATCTCTTAACAGTTTTTACTAAGTGATATTTTTTTTCTGAGTCTAACGCTACATTTTGATAAAACTTAGATCCCTCATTGAAACAACCTCTTATATTCCATGGCTTGTTATTACTTTGATAGTGGATAAATAGTTTGTCCTCCTCAATATCTTCAACTGGAACAGGCCATCTTAAATTTAGTGGATAATTTATTGAATCATTAAGTTCAATATATTTTCCATCAAAAAAACTATTTAACACATCCTGATCCCAATAATTTAATTTGTCTTTTAATTCAGCAAGTTTATTTAAAAGCAAATTACCTATATTTTCATCTACCCATTTTTTATGATCTACAAACATAACCCCTGCATTAAAATATTTTGATGAAGACATTTCTAAATTTTCAAAAAAATCAACTTTTTTATTGTTATAAACGTATTCTGTCCTGCATGCGATAGTAAAGTTGCTATTGTTTAATTTAGACATTATTTCATTGATGTATTGATCAAAATTATTTATTGCAACAATATCTGCATCTAAATAAATATAATTTTCAATATTTTGTGGAATTATTTTTTCAATAAACAGCCTGTAATAAGTTGCCTCTGAAACGTGTTTGTTTTCAATATTTGGAAATTCGATATTTTTATAATTGAACTTATATAAATTAATTGAAAAATTGTTAAAATTTTTTTCCAATTTGGCTGTATATTCTTTAAATGAATCTGGCTCTTTGTGTATTATATGTAAATTCAGGTTTGTATTTGTGTTGTTTAGTAAGCTATTAATTGAATAAAAAAGTTGTTTGTTGTAATTAGTATCAGCAGCGTATACAAAATTATTCACAAACACTATTGTATTATTTTGATGACTATTTGTAATGAAAATTAAAATTAATGAAAACTTTAAAGAAAAATATTTAATATTTTTACAATCTCTTGCCAAAGAAAACAACTTTGAGTATTACCCAGTTACTGAGGGGTACACAAAAGACGGATTAAATATAAATTTAGGATTTTCATGTTTTGCACTAAAAAGTTTTCATATATTAGATGAATGGGATAACCTTAGTGATAATAAAAAACATAGTTGGATTCAATATATTAATAGTTTTCAAAAAAATACTGATCCATCTTTTGATGAAGGCTCTTTCATTGATTATGATTACTTAACTTCTATACAAAAGCTATCTCTGATTAAAGAGATAAAAAGAAACGTAAAGAGAGTGGTTAAGTTTAATAATAAAGTCAAATCAAAAAATACAGAGATAGAAGAGTTTATAAGAGCAGAATCTAAACAGGCAATATCAACTTTGTACGAGGTTGGTGCCACAAACGAAATCAAATATAAGAGTAAATATTTTTATGAAAATAATTTAACAACATACTTAATGTCTTTAGATTGGACTAAACCTTGGACTGCTGGAGCACAATTTTCTGGACTATGTGTTTTTCTAGAGACCCAAGAAAAAGATATGAGTAGGTACTCAGAATTAAAGAATGAAATGACGACATTTATAGAAAATACAATTGATCAAAATACTGGATCATATTTTATGTACAATACTCCAGAATTAAGAGAAATAGTCAATGGTGCAATGAAAGTAATAACAGGTTTAGATTGGCTAGATATTCCTATTCATGAACCAAATAAACTTATAGATACATGTCTTGAAGTAAAGCTAGATGGCTACGGCTGTGACATTGTTGACATAGTGTATGTTCTATATATGTGTAGTAAAAATAATACTTACAGAAGAAAAGAAATTGAAATTTATTTTAATAATGTTGACGAAATAATATATAAACATTATTTCTCTGATGATGGAGGATTTTCTTATTTTCAAAACAAAAGTCAGCTGTACTATTATGGCCTGAATATTACCAGTGGACTTAATAAGCCAGACATTCATGGAAGCACTTTATTATTATGGGCTTTATCGTTAATGACAGATTTTAGAAAAAATTCAGATATTAAGATTAATATTTTAAAGCCTTAGATATGAAAATTAAATTTAGTGAAATATTATTGATAAATTCTTCAATATTTTTTTTGGTGTATATTTTTTTATTTGTTCTGTATCCAGAAAATTCTTCTTACTTTACATGTAATGAGTTAATAGAAAGTAAGTTTATTAATACTCAAATATCATATTTTATTCCTGTAAGTTGTGACCTTGAATTGTATTTAACCGGAGTATATGAGATTGGAGAAATTTATAAATTTGATTACAACTATCAATCTAGGCCACTATATATACTTTATGTAAAAGTGTTCTATGAATTATTAGGGTTAATAATATTTAATCAACTTGTTCTAAAATTTATAACTTTTTTGTTGGCACATTTATTAATTATTTCAGTATCAATATATTTATTTTTTTTAACGATAAAAAAATTAAAAATAAACATTGATAAAGTCAAGTCTATTTACATTATCTTACTTCTTTCGCTGTTCCCTATAGTTAAGTGGGGTATATTTGATGCATCCCACCAGACTTTGACATTTTTACAATTCACTATATCTTTTTATTTTTTCGTTAAAAAGTATAAAGATTTCAATAAAATCTATCTTCTTAGTTTTATATTAGGTTTACTTGCATTATCTAATCTAACTTTTGCATTACCACTTTTTTTCTTGGTTTATCATAAGATAAATTCGATACAAAAAGTTTTTAAAAATTTTGGAAATTTACTATTAACATCAATCTTTTTCTTAATTCCTATTCTTTCGTGGAATATATTTATTCGGTCACAAGGTTATGTTCCCTATAATGCTGCAACTACATATTGGTATCAATTTATTTGGCTGAAAGATTACATATTAGCTGGATATGAAAATGTAAATTTTAATCCTGAGGGCTCTGAATATTTCTGTATGTCTGTTCCTTTATTCTTAAAATGTTATTTAAATGATTTCTTAAGAAGCTTGATTTATTTATCTCCGCTACCATTATTGTGTTTTCTTTCTTATCGAAATGCTGATAATGCCTTAACCAAAAAACTTACAACTTCTTTTAAGAATTTATTTTTTATATTCATAATATCCTTTTCTTTTTGGGCATTTATTGGTTGGTATCCGCCTCTACGCTTCAATTTGTATAGCGTGGGTAGTTTCTTGGTATTATTATTTTGTCTGTTATTTTCCATGATTAATGACACAAAGTTAGTGAAATTAACAGTATTAACTTACTCGACGTATTTCTTGTTTTTAAACCATTGGAACTTTTTAGGTGTTGTGAATATAAATTATGGGATTTTATTATCTTTTATATTTCTTACAATTTTATTTTTTTTGACATTTAAAAAAAATGATAAAAGAATTAAAAAACTTTCTTAAAATTATAAATTTTTAATTTATTTTCAATCATTATTTTTTCTAAGTTGAATGTTGTGAGAATGCCATTTTTGTGAATTTTCTCATTTTGACCAATCCATCCATAAACACTAAAAGTATAAAAATTTATACTTTTATCTATATTTTTCTCAATGTCTTTTTTAATAACTTTTAATTCATCTTCTAGACCCTCAAAGTCGAGATCATCGTAGTATATTAAAAACTTTTCATTAAGATTGTTTTTTATGATTAGTTGGTATTCTGAATTTACCGCATGTGGCTCGTGTAAAGCATCAGAAAAAATAAAATCATAATTTTCTTCAAAAAACAATTTAAAACCTTCTGCATCTTCATTACTAAGCACACTCCCCTGAAAATAAAATAAATTGTTATTATTTTTTTCTAAATATTTCAGATCTTTGAAGTTTGGATTAATTTCATTTATGTCAAATGCCACGATATTGGAATTTTGTATGCCATTGTTTATTTGTAAATAGTTTTTTAAAACAGACACTCCAATTTCAAGATAATTGACATTGTCGCTGAATATTTTATTAATTAAAAATACAATGAAATCACTATATGTTGGAATGTTTATGATTTCATTTTCTAGTTTTTCATAAATTCTTCTTTGAACACCATAATCATTTTTTTGATAAACCTCCTTTGGTAAAAAAAGGTCAATTGTTTTTAAATAGTCTCTATTTTTTTGAATTATCATTCTAAGTTCATCATTATTATTGAAAAAATAAAATATTCTTAAAACTATTTGTTCAATACTAATGACTGTCAAAAACCTAATTTTTTTAATTCTGTACTTGAGTTTTTCCATATCTCTCTTACTTGATTTAATGTATTTTTAATTTAGCTTAACTTGTTAGAATACTTAATTATGGCTTCACTTCTAATACTTGCTTACAACGAAGAAAATACAATTGAAGAAGTAATCGATAAATATTTTAATCATTTTGAAAACATTATTTTAATTGATGACTTTAGTTCTGATTCA
>MDTB01159605.1_pt1 | contig 33222 bp, 33 predicted proteins | sample 811161 | NCBI WGS metagenome assembly MDTB01 (sample SAMN05326650, study PRJNA326480) | marine metagenome | isolation source: seawater | place: Mediterranean Sea | collected 2009 | reverse complement strand
TCCCTGATGAGCAACCCAGCGGCGGCATGGCGTTCTTCTTTGGTGGCCCGGATAAGGGTGGTTACATGCCTCCGGGGATGGACGGTCCTGAAGATGGTGGAGGTCCACCGATGGACCTGTTTAACGCGCCGGGCATATGGACCAGTGGTGGGACTACCTCATTTGGTGGGCCTGCTGGTGAAGGTATGCCGATGCCTCCTCCTGGGGAGCCGATGGATGCCGACGATCTATTTATGATGTTCGCTGGTCCTGAAGGTGATTTTGGTCCTGATGGGTTCCCTGATGATGGTCCTGCGGCTCCTGGCGATGGTCCTGGTGGTTTCCGTGGGTTCTTTGGTCCTTCGGAACCCGGAGAAGGTCCTCCAGGGCAAGACGGTGAACAGCCACAACCGGCCGGGGGCATTACAGCTGTATTCGGTTTGACTGGCGGTGACGCCGAGCCTGAAGAATTCCAGCAGGACGCAGCTCAGACGTTTTTCTTTGGTGACAAAGAGGAGTTAGCGCCACTTCCAGCGGAAGGTGCGGCCGAAAACGGCGAACTAAATGACTCACAGTCGGAAGTGGAAGAGACTCAGACGTTTTTCGCTCCCCAAGAACAAGAAATCGATGAAGAGAACACGTTCTTCAATCCGGATGCCGAACAAGAAGTAGTCAAAGAAGAAAACAGCTTCTTTAATGCCAACGCTGAGTTCGAAGTGGATATGCCAGAGAGCACGTTCCTGAGTCCCAATGATTTCACTGAAGAGGACTATCGTGAAAAGATTGCCGAACAAATGGGCATCGATCCGAACCTGGTAACGGTCAATGTGGCAGCAGGGTGAAGTCTTTGAAACATGATTCGCTCGAACGGCCACTTTCGGGTCCGGGTGGCAGGTGAGTTCTGTTAAAAAGGAGTGGCTATCGAGCAATGAAGCGGCTTCTCAGATAGGTATAACTCAGCGCACGCTGTACAGGTTTATAGATGAAGGACGTCTCCCCGGCTACCGCATTGGGCGTGTTATCCGCCTCAGACAACTAGACGTGCAGGAATTCTTGGAAGAATGCTTAGTAAAGCCAGGAGAGCTGAAGCACTTGTACCCAGATGGCGAACAAATCAATGAGTGACCGCCAGCCCGATCGGCCGACGCTTAGTCCTAGGTTCATTTTTCACCCGGACTGGCAAAAAATGCCACAGCCGCAAAGAGTGTTTCGAGGCCTCGCTCAATTGTTGGGAGTCGGTTTCTTGGGCTCCATCATCGCTTGGCAACTTTTCGGTGCGCTCTCCGAAGCAGCCGGCTACGAAAATGTTCTTGAAGCTGAACTAGCGCAATGGACAATGATTGAACAGTTGATTCTAGTGGTTGTGCTAGCTCCGGTTTTAGAAGAAACGATTTATCGACTTCCTCTTCAATCGACCTACCGACCGGGATTCCTAGCTTTAGCTTTTGTTATAGGAGTTGTGTTCTTCGCCGGGCCCTACAGTTTTCTTTTCTGGACAGGGATAGTTCTCGCTTGCGCGTCGGGTGTAACGGCGTTAAATCCGGAGCTGAAAGCGAGAGTTCAGCGTTGGTGGTCTGTTAACCCACGAATTCTGATCTACGCCAGCACACTTATTTTTGGTCTGATCCACATCGTCAACTTTGAAGTTCAGTGGTCGATAGCCGCACTCCTAGCCGCACCTTTAGCTGTTAGCCCACAAATCTGGTTGGGGTTAATGTTCACTATCGCAAGAGTGCGCTACGGATGGTGGGCGGCCTTAGTTCTGCACGCCACACATAATGGCCTCATCTGGTCAATCAGCAGCCTCGCTGGATAAAGCTAACTCGCGAGGAGGAAGACTTTCCTCTCCGTCAATGTCTAGCCTTGGTAGCCAATTCAACCGCTTAGGGAACCACCAATTGGCGTCCCCGAGTAGCTTCATCGACGCTGGAACCAGCACGACTCGAACAATGGTTGCGTCAACAAAGATTGCCGTAGCAAGACCTAGGCCCATCATCTTAAGAATGGGGTCAGGATTAGCCACAAAACCCAAGAAAACAGAGATCATGATCAACGCCGCAGATGTAATCACTCGAGCAGTATTAGAGATGCCAAAAATAACGCTTTGTGCATTGTCACGGCTCACTAGGTATTCCTCTTTAACGCGACTCAGTAGGAACACCTCATAGTCCATGGATAGGCCAAATAGAACGGCAAACATGAACATTGGAATAAACGAAACAATAGGCACTGATTCTTCAAGGCCGATCAAGCCCCTTCCCCAACCCCACTGGAAAACCATTACTAAGACCCCGTAAGCCGCTCCGATAGAGAGCAAATTCAGCAACGCAGCTTTAATGGGCACAAGTATTGACCGGAACACCAGCATCAGGAGAATAAAGCTCAACGCGATAACAGCGGCAATGAAAATCGGTAACCGATTCTGAACTCGTTCCGAAACATCAGCGAAGGACGCCGTGGCGCCCCCCACGTGCGCCTTCGTTTCGCTGTTAAGTGCGGAAGAAAAAATCGGTCCGCGAATTCGGTCAATGAGATCTACCGTAAGAGGATCCTGCGGCGCGCTAGTCGGGAAAACGAGGATCGTTGCTGCTTCTCCTACAGGGCTCCTTTCGGGAGGTTGAACAAATGAGACACCCGGATCCTGTTGTAGGGCGTTAGCCAACGAAAGAAGTTCACCTTGACTGACATCAGTCGTATCAACTGCTACTACTAATGGGCCGTTAAACCCCGGCCCGAATCCCTCCGCTAGTAAGTCGTACGCCTGACGCGAAGTGCTTTGTTCGGGTTGATTGCCTTGGTCGGGGAAACCAAGTTTGAGGTCCAACACGGGGGCGGTCAGGGCGATGAGCAGTGCCAGAGTTGAAAGCATGTAAGGCCACGCGTATTTTGCGACATGATCACCCCATCTTTGCCACCGACCCACCTCACCTGTAGCGCGGATTTCCGAAGGCACTCGACGGCGCTTTGGGTTCACGCGATGGCCAGCCCAACCCAACAAGGCCGGAAGAATCGTTATCGATGCAACAACCATTAGGCCAACGACAATCGAAACTGCTACCGCCGCGGCGGTCATGAACGGCAAGCCTGCCATTGCTAAACCAAGAATGGCGATTACTACCGTTCCGCCAGCGAAAATAACGGAAAGGCCTGCCGTTGCGTTAGCGCGACCTGCGGCATCCTCCACCGTCAAGCCGTCAGCGAGTCCTTCTCGGAAGCGAGTAACGACGAATAAGGCGTAATCGATTCCGACTCCCAAACCAATCATTGACGCCATATTGGGTGTCCATTCAGGAACATCCATGCCGATCGCTACAAGGCCAATGACACCACCTATGCCGAGCGCTAACCCGAAGAGCGCTAAACCAATCGGTAAACCCATGGCAACGACGCTGCCGAACGCTAGAAGAAGAACAATGACTGCAGAAATGAGCCCCAGTACTTCTCCCAAGCCCGTCTCAGGCTGATCGGCCGCGTTGAAGAGGTCTCCACCGAACTCAATCCGAAGAACGGGGTTCAGGCCGATTGCTCCTCGACCGGTCTCTTCTAGAGTTTCGATCATTGACAATGAAGGAATGTAATCGGGGTGATACGCCACACGGAACAGGCCAATAGTTCCCGATTGGCTAATTGTTTGACCTTGCAACGGAGGTACTACGACCTCTACTCCTTCTATTGAGCGAAATGCGGTTGTTAGGTCACTAATTGCCGCTCGCTGCGGTGCATCAGTCAGCAATGCGCCATCTTGTGTCTCTACGACGACTTGAGCGCTGATGCCGCCTTCAGCGGGGAATCGCTCGGACAACAGATCGTATGCTTCTTGACTATCAAGTCCCGGCACAACAAAACCGTTGGTCATCTCGCCGCCAATAGCGCCGTTGAGGCCAATCAATGTCATTGATGCAAAAAACCAGATGCCAATGGTTCGCCACCTTCGGCGAACGCAGGCGCGACCTAAGCGATATAAGAATACGGACACCGCACAAGTCTGGAGTAGAGACCACAAAATCACACAACCGAAGTCATTTATTTACCGAATTTTCACGGAAGTATCGGTCGCTTCGTTCTAATTGTCTTCGTATGTTGATGGTGCTGGCGGTACTCTGCGAAAGAGCGGATTGTTTCCCACCGAAACCGAACAACTGACTAGCCACGAAGACCACTATGACCCTGTTCATCTACGACACCATGGAGCGCCAGAAGGTGCAGTTCACTCCGCGTTCAGATGGTGAGGTCTCCATGTACGTGTGCGGCCCGACTGTCTACGATGTACCTCACCTTGGTCATGGTCGTACCGCACTGACTTACGACGTGATTCGCAGATACTTAGAGTGGACCGGCTTACGGGTCACTGTGGCTTCAAACGTTACGGATATCGATGACAAAATCATTGCACGGGCTCAACGCGAAGAATCAACCGAGCCTGATGTAGCGGCGCGATTCACGTCGGCGTACGACGAGCAAATGGATCGCTTGGGTGTTATTCCGCCCGACTCGCGCCCTCACGCCACCCAATTCATTGATGGGATGATCGAAATTATAAAAGAATTGGTAGATGTGGGCGCAGCGTACGTGGTTCCTGAAAAGGGCGTTTATTTTTCAGTTGCTGACCTCGCTGAATATGGACATTTGGCCGGCCGGACCCTTGATCAATTACTTGAAGATGCCGGTCAACGGGTCGATGTCGATGAAGACAAAAAGTCTCCGCTGGATTTTGCCTTGTGGAAGTCGGCCAAACCTGAGGAGCCGTCATGGGATACCCCTTGGGGATTAGGACGGCCGGGCTGGCACACCGAGTGCGTTGCGATGTCTCTCAGTGCTCTTGGTCCGGGGTTCGACATCCATGGTGGTGGTGACGACCTATGTTTCCCGCACCATCAAAACGAATGGGCTCAGGTAGCAGCTACCGGTCGCGAATTTGCTCGGCATTGGATTCACAGCGCCATGGTGAACGTGTCGGGCGAGAAAATGTCTAAATCGCTTGGCAACTTTACGAATCTCGAAGAGGCAATTGACAATGCCGGAGCCCGTGCTCTGAGGCTCTTGGCGTTGCAAACTCATTATCGGAAAACCATGGAAATGGGTAAAGATTCATTGATGGCAGCCTCAGCAGCCGTTGATCGGCTCGATTCCTTTCACCGTCGTATGAGCGCAGGCGGAGGATCACTATCGACGGGACCAACCGACGAGGCAGCATTGCTTGAGTTTCGTAAAACGATGGAGGATGATTTTGGAACGCCAGCGGCGGTGGATCGCGCATTTAGTCTCATCCGCCAAGCGAACTCCGCTCTTGACGCAAATAACCGCGATGCGAGCGGTATTGCAGCACGAACAGCGTTGACTATCTTCTCTGTGCTTGGGATAGAAGTCGATTCCGAAGGTTCTCGCAAAGCTGACGGGCTCTCGGATGATGAAATCACAGCGCTGATTGACGAGCGCCGTGTCGCTCGGCAGGACAAAGATTTCGAAAAAGCGGATCAGATACGAGGTCAACTTTCTGAAGCAGGAATAGGGTTAGAGGATTCCTCTGATGGTGTTACCTGGCATCGTCTATGAGCGAAATTGACAAAATTCTCGAACTTGAACCTCACGGTGCGGATGCATTTGTAGGTGAGAGCCCCTCATATGAGTGGGGTCGAATCTACGGTGGCCTTGTCATCGCTCAGTCGCTTCGGGCTGCGATGCGGACAGTCGACGTTGAAGGTCACAAAGTTCACTCACTGCACGCGTATTTTATTCTCGGAGGCGACCCAAATGAGCCAGTGCGGTACGAAGTTGATCGACTGAGAAATGGTAGAAGCTTTTCTACAAGACGAGTGGTGGCTAGGCAAAGCGGGGGAGCGATATTGAACCTTTCCTGTTCTTTTCAGCGCGACGAAGAGGGACCAGATGTTTCGACTTCAACGTTTCCTTCGGATGTAAAACCCCCTGAGGATTCGAAACGTATTGAGTGGGGTATAGGTGTTGATGCGCGGTTGGAACACGAATCGACGCAGCCTGCGCGGCACCGGATTTGGATCAAGTTCACGGGACCACTCGCTGAGGATGAAGATGACCACTTCGCGGCTCTTGCGTACTTGTCCGATTCCAACCCCATGGATGCAATAGTTACGGCCCATCCGGATCACTCTTTGTTGGGTGATGATCCGAACGAAGCGGCGTGGGACGAAACCTTTATGGCCGCTTCACTTGATCATTCGGTTTGGTTCCACCGATCCGTCAGAGCGGATCAATGGCTGTTGTTTGATCTGGCGCCTCACCAAATTAAAGGAACGCGAGGCTTGGCAACCGGAGACGTCTTCACGGCCGAAGGCGAACTGGTTGCTACCGTTGCTCAACAAGGTCTCGTCCGTGTGAGATCCGGGGATATTTAGTGGATACCTTGCCGCTCAAGCCAGTCTTTGATGAGCCAACCGGCAATTGACATCCCCCCAACTGGGCACGGTGGCAGGTCTGAGGCTTTGAACCAGCCCGCTTCAACGATTTCCTCTTCCTGTATAGCTATTTCGCCCGACACATAGTTGCAGTGAAAGCCACACATTAACGAGTGAGGAAAGGGCCACGGCTGGCTGCCGAAATACCGGATATCAGTGACTTCTACTGCCACCTCTTCCATTACCTCTCGGGCGACCGCCTGTTCCAAGCTTTCCCCTGGCTCCACGAATCCCGCAAGAGTGCTGTAGAAACGGCTCGGAAATTGGCGTCCCCACGCAAGTAGTGCTTCGTCTTCGCGCTCGACAAGAACTATCATCGCCGGGCTTAGACGAGGAAACGCCATGTGTTTGCACTTTGGGCAAAACTTGCCTCTGTCGTGGGGGTTTGTTTCGGTTGGGGTTCCGCATCTTCCGCAGTACTGGTGGGTGCGCTCGTAGGTGATTATTTGTTCTGCTCGGCCCGCAAGTACCCACTCCTCATCAGAGATCCGTCCGTAGAGCTTTCTTAAATGAACGGGCTCTAAGTCCGCTTCCTCGCTGGAGTCATTTAGGTCTATTGAGTACGCTCCGACCCCATCGAGTACACCCAGGAAACTTTCTGGTGCATCAATAGGCGCGACTTCCGACCGTAAGAGAGTTTGTGCGCCCGGTTCCAAGAATATGGTGCCAGAACGCACTGGTATGAATACCTTGACTGTTTCATCAAGGTCGGGTGGAGGCAGCGGGGAAGGTGTAAACACCCCTGCAGTCCATCACAACTCAGCGCTCGCCGCCTCTGCTTTGCTTTGTTTCCAATATTTGACCTGCTACAGCCGACGCATCACCGTTACGACGCGCCCAAAGAGCATCACTTCGTCACTGTTGAAGACCATTGGCTCGAGCATTGAATTTGCTGGCATCAAAGTCACAGTAGCCCCCTGTTTCGTAAAGGTCTTAACAGTGGCCTCGTCCCCTGGAATTCCAGCCACAACCACGTCACCGTTCTTCGCTGTATTTTGCCGAGTCACGACCACGAAGTCGCCGTCGAGAATTCCCGCTTCAATCATGGAATCACCGCGAACCTTGAGCATGAAAAGCTCCCCATCGCCAGTGAAATCCTCGGGCACGGGCACTAGTTCTTCAACATTTTCCTGGGCTAGCACATCAGTGCCCGCCGCAACATCTCCAACGAGAGGCACATGACGCGTTGGGCGGCGCTCTGCTATCGCTCCTGAGGACGCATCGAAGCAAACTTCGATCGCGCGCGGCTTCGTTGGATCTCGACGCAAATACCCGGCACTTTCCAGCTGAGCTAAATGCGAGTGCACCGTGCTGGGCGAGTTAAGTCCCACTGCGGCGCCTATTTCCCGCACTGCCGGCGGATAACCGCGTTCTCGCATGGTTATCTCAATGAATTCCAAGATAGCTCGCTGGCGATCAGTGATCGTATGGTCGGCCATGCTTCGGGTCCTTTGATCTGACGAACGTTTGTTCGTTCTGACGGTATCAGGGCTCGCAGCCAGAGGCAAACATGTGTTCGATTTTCTCTTGACACCGAACAAACGTTCTGGTTAAGTCGAACAGGTGTTCGTAATGTGGGAACCGAGGCAATCTTGGTGTCACACCCCGTTGGGAACCTTTAATGAGCACGAAATTCGGTCTAGAACTAGGAAATAAGATGGTAGCAGTACTTCGAGAAGACCCTGAGCAGCTAGAGCTTCGCTATGCGACCTCAGAGGTTCGCCCAAACCTTAGTTTGGTGGCCGATTCAAGTTCAGCGACACGCGCTAGCGGCCTATTACGTGTGTCTCAGGTCACGCGGATGACGTTCTGGCGACGTCGGGTAGTGTGCCTCACTGCTCTTCTCTTAGGGTTATGGGTTCTTTCCGCTTCATTTGGGTCTTTGTTTGCGAGTCAGGGAGTTGAGAACCCAACTGTGGTGGAAAGCGCCGCAAGTGAATCCCTCAGCTCAGGCAGCTCAGTGATCGTCAAACCTGGTGACACTCTCTGGTCTATTGCCCGGCAATTGCAGCCTGCCGGGGATATCCGTCCCCTTGTGGACCGCATCGCGAAAATCAATAACGGTCATTCGTTGATCGCTGGGCAGGCACTCTTGTTGCCATAAAGCTTTGGGTCTAACTACCCAAAGAACTCAAGTTCTGGTGTACCTAAGAAAGAGGTATTCATCCTCGGTCAGGATGTGACGCAAATTGAGCTCCTGAACCCCAGGCGATTCAACTGCTTTTGCGATGCCGGTTGCGATGCCTCCGCCCATGAGTGGAGCCAAACTGATAAATACTTCATCCACTAGTTCAGCCTCTAGTAGCAGACCGTTGAGTGTGGGGCCTCCTTCTGAGAGAACTGTTGTGGCTCCTAAGTCTCCCATTTGGATCAATGCTTCGCCTAGGTTGACTGTGTCCTCACCGCACTGCACGAGGTCGGCGCATTGGTTAACGCGCTCGAGCTTGTCTGGGTCAGCGTTAGTTGTTGTTAGGACCAGCGGTCGCTGAGCTTGCCTCGTAAACATTGGAAGATTCAGATCAAAGTCAAGGCGAGCGCTAACCACGGCGATTCGCGCGACCGGCCACGCGCCGCTGGTAAGACGCCTCGCCTTTGTGCTCACGCTTGTCGACGGTGGGTTGTAGCCCTCGGCTGTAGCGGTTTTGCTCCCGACTAGAATTATGTCAGGTAGCGTCCGGATAACGCCGAATACGTCTTTATCTCCAGCGCTGCCGAGGGGCCCGGACACACCGTCAATCTCGGTTACTCCGTCAATGGTTGAAATCATGTTCATCATTAACCACGGCAGGTTGTCAGATCGTTGCCGTTCGCTGCGATAGATCTCATCAAGGTCTGCTTCTTCAAAGGGAGGTGGGAATAGCTTTTGCACGCCCTCAATGTTGACATGACATTGCGCACAAAGGGCCCTTAACCCTGGGAAACAGATAAAAGTTTCCATCACCACAGTTAGTGGTTCTCCACAACCTTGGACGGGCTGCTGGTGAAGCAAAGCGAACGTTGGAAGCGACTGATCGATGAGTTGAGTCGATCCCGGTCAACTAAACTGAAAGTGTTTCCCCAGTTCAGAGCACTAAAGCTTCATCGGAAGCGTCGCTCTGACAACCGGCAGGAAAGGGAGAGAATGATTTTTCTTGACCACCATGAGTGTCGGTCCCCGTCAGTGTGCAGAACCACCCATAGAAATCCCCAACTCACCCACAGAACTTTTTTGTTTTCCCTCTATCGATCCACAAGCAAAAGTTCCTACATTCTTGGGCGCGGCGGGTTGGGTGACCAACCAGCGGAAGGAGTGATCCCGACTGATCGCAACCTTTTCGGGGGTTCGGTTTGTTCAGATCACAATGATGTTCCGAACTTCGAGGTCAGGGCGGAGTGGAACGACACCCACTGGTTTGACCTCCGGCCCGCCGCAATTTCTCGTCGGCAACCAGTTCATCACGGAGGAAATCATGACTGTCACTTCTGACCCAGCGTCTTCGATTTCCCCAAGCCGACTTCAGCGCCACTTCACGGAGTCTGGTTCGGATCCTTACGACTCTGTCGAATGGCAGCGCCGAGACGCGAAGCTGACAAACTTTCTCGACGGCTCGGTGAGCTTCGAACAAAGTGATATTGAATTTCCCGAACGGTGGAGCGCTACCGCTTCAAATATCGTTGCCCAGAAGTACTTCCGCGGCAGCCTCGGAGCCGCCGACCGCGAGTGGTCATTGCGGCAGGTGATCAAACGTGTCGCTTCCACTATTCGCAAGTGGGGAGAGGGAGACGGCTACTTCGCGAATATCGAAGAAGCTGACATATTCGAAGATGAACTCGCCTGGCTTCTTTTGCACCAACGATGCGCGTTCAACAGCCCGGTCTGGTTCAACATCGGTGTCAAGGACGTTCCGCAGCAAGCCTCAGCCTGCTTCATACTGTCTGTTGAAGACAACATAGACTCCATCCTTAACTGGTACGCAGAGGAGGGCCGCATTTTCAAAGGGGGATCTGGGGCCGGAGTTAATTTGTCGAAAATTCGAGGTTCTAGTGAGGCGCTGAGAGGTGGGGGAGACGCCAGCGGGCCGGTCAGCTTTATGAGAGGTGCCGACGCGTCCGCTGGAACGATCAAGAGCGGAGGTAAGACACGGCGTGCAGCGAAGATGGTGCTTCTTGATGCCGATCACCCCGACCTAGAGGAATTCATTTGGTGTAAAGCGCTCGAAGAGCGAAAAGCCAGGGTGTTGAGAGACGCCGGATTCGACATGGATCTTGATGGTGCCGATGTGCACTCTGTCCAATATCAAAATGCGAATAATTCGGTGCGATTAACTGATCAGTTCATGGAGGCGGTCGAAGCAGACGGCGAATGGTCCCTTACTGCCCGTACCGACGGTTTAGTTTTGAAGCGCTATTCGGCGACCGCTCTGTTCAGGCAGCTTGCGGAAGCTGCTTGGGAGTGCGCTGACCCTGGAATTCAATTCACTTCGACTATTGATAGATGGCACACCGCGCCGAATACCGGGCCCATTACTGCTTCGAATCCCTGCAGCGAATACCTGCATCTGGACAATTCGGCTTGCAACCTCGCAAGTCTTAACCTGCTCACGTTTCTAGATGCTGAACGTGGCGACCAGTTTGACATTGAAGGCTTTGCGCAGGCAGTTCAAATTGTTTTTACGGCCCAAGACATTCTGGTTGGAAATGCCGATTACCCAACGCAATCAATAGCGGAAACTTCCCGAGACTTCCGCCAATTAGGGCTTGGATACACGAACTTGGGTGCAATGCTCATGGCTTTGGGCCTCCCGTACGATTCCGATGCTGGTCGCGCATGGGCTGGCGCAATAACTGCTCTTATGAGCGGAGCAGCTTATGCCACTTCCGCTGATTTAGCCCATCGGGTGGGTGCTTTCGCGGGCTACGCATCGAACAGCGAGCCCATGCAAAGAGTCCTTGGCATGCATCGCGATGCGCTGGCGACTGTTTCGGAGGATGCTCCACGCGATGTCGTAATGAAAGCTCAAGAATTCTGGGATAAGGCCGTAAGTCAATGCGAGATTCACGGTGTCCGAAATTCTCAGGCGACCGTCATCGCACCGACGGGCACCATCTCTTTCATGATGGATTGCGATACGACCGGAATCGAACCTGACCTCAGCCTCGTTAAGTTTAAGAAGTTAGTTGGAGGTGGAGATCTCACCATCGTGAATCAGACTGTCGGCCGGGCGCTCTCCCGCATGGGATACGACAGTCAACAGATACAAGAAATCGAAGATTTCCTCCTAACCGGCGGAAGCATTACCGAAGCCCCACATGTAAAAAAATCTGACCTACCTGTATTTGCGTGCTCAATGGGCGACAACGTCATACATCATGAAGGGCACCTTCGCATGATGGCCGCTGCTCAGCCTTTCGTCTCTGGGGCAATCTCCAAAACCGTGAACCTTCCCGAGAGTGCCACGGTTGCCGAGGTAGAAGATTTGCATTTACTAGCTTGGAAACTTGGCTTGAAGGCCGTGGCAATTTATCGAGATAACTGCAAAGTCGGTCAACCATTATCGACTGTCAAAAAAGGTCAAAAGCCTATCTATGCGGCTGTAAATGACGCTTTGCCTGCAGCACATTTCACGCCAGAGCGTGAAAAAATGCCCCGCACCCGACAATCGAAAACGTTCTCCTTCCGTGTCGCCGATTGTCACGGATATATGACAGTCGGCGAGTACGAGGATGGTCGTCCTGGAGAGCTATTTCTTACGGTGGCGAAGCAGGGATCTACTCTGGCTGGAATCATGGACGCATTCGCGATCTCCGTCAGTCACGGTCTTCAGTACGGCGTTCCACTGCGCTCATATATAGAAGCGTTCACTAATGTCCGATTTGAACCAGCAGGAATTACCGACGACCCAGAATTAAGAATTGCGAGCAGCCTCGTCGACTACATATTTCGGCGACTTGCGCTGGAGTACTTGTCTGCTGACGAGCGCCACCAACTTGGCATCTTGTCCACTGACGAGCGAACTGAACAGCATTTACCGGGTCTTGAGGAAGCCACTGTGGAAACAGCTATTGGCGCAGAGTTCGTTCCGGACCCGCCGTCACAGCCGTTAGCGACTTCGAATGATGCGCCACTTTGCTCGACCTGTGGTGACCAAATGGTAAGAGCAGGCACTTGTTACAGCTGCCGTTCCTGTGGCAGCACAAGCGGTTGCGGATAACACTCGCAATGTCGTATCACATCTGTGTAATTTGTTAGCCATGGGCTCATTGAGGTTTTCCTTTGGAACGATGTCGTCGGGCAAATCAACGCTGGCGTTGCAAATACATCACAACCTCTCGGGCACTAGTACGGGCTTGCTTTGCAGCATGCATGACCGAGCTGGAGCTCAAGTCTCTAGTGCCCTAGGGGTTTCTACTCCAGCCATCGAGGTAGACCCTGCGCTCAATTTTGAGTCGCTGGCCTTAAGTCACCGCGCTTCCTACGGGGCTTTGGACTATCTGGTTTGTGACGAAGCGCAGTTCTATACCGACTCTCAAGTTGAGCAACTTGCGCGAGTTGTTGATGAGATGGACGTTGACGTTTACGCCTTCGGGCTGCTCACCGACTTCCGAGGCAAATTGTTTCCCGGGTCCGCTCGTTTGCTTGAAATAGCTGATCAGCGCCATGAACTTCAAGTGCAGGCTCGTTGTTGGTGCGGAGAGTCGGCCACTCATAATGCGCGCCTCCACGACGGAGTTCAGGTGTACGACGGAGATGTCGTGCTGATTGATGACGGCTCGACGGCAAAAGTGACCTATGAGCTGCGTTGTCGAAATCACTGGATATCGGGCCAAGCGGGCCCCATAGCCGATCGCTACAAAGCAGCGGGCTGAATTACCCTGGACGGCGCTTGGGCGGAGGGCAGCAGTTCACCGCGCAAATGTCGGGTCGCGGACCTGAATTTCCCATTGAAGGTCGATCTGGGCGAAGGCCTGCCGCCTCTTCCAACAGGTCTACCAGCATGCTCACGAACCGAGGGTGAGTGCCTACGGTAGGAGTTCTGACCATTGTCATTCCTGAGTCGTGAGCTATCTGAGCGGCCTGTGTATCCAAATCGAAGAGGACCTCCATATGGTCAGCGACGAATCCAAGAGGGTTGACAATAACTTCGCTCACTCCTTGATCTGCTAGCTCGACAATTCGAGCGCCGATATCTGGTTCGAGCCAAGGAACTGATGGGGGACCGCTCCTGCTTTGGAACACGACTTCACAAGGACCATCCATTCCAGCTGCCGCATTGACGAGTTCCGCTGCCTCAGCGAGTTGAGCCTCATAATCAGATTCCTGTGCCATCGCCACCGGCAAACTATGGGCGCTGTGCAAGACAAGCGTGGATTTCGATAGGCCCGCCTTGTCGCGACTTTGAGCCAGAAGGTCCGCTGCGGTGCCTAAAAAGTCAGGATGATTCCAGAAAACGCGCACTCGACGAATTTCTGGAGCGTTCTCCAAGGTGGAGCAGGCCAACTCGAGATCCTCGTGGTATTGACGGCAACCCGAATAAGAACTGAACGCCGAAGTGACTAAGCAGATGACCGATTTGTGTCCGTCGTTGCGAACCTCTTCAACTGTGTCAGATAAGAATGGCCGCCAATTACGATTACCCCAGTAGGCAGGCAAGTCGTGCCCCCGCGAAACGAGTTCGTCTTGTAAGGCGGAGAGCAATTCGAGGTTTAACTCGTTGATTGGGCTTTTTCCCCCAAAAAGTTCATATTGTTCGGCGACCACCGCTAAGCGTTCGTCAGGCACGCCACGCCCACGCGTCACGTTGCGTAAAAATGGCATGACCTCCTCAGACGCTTCAGGACCTCCGAAGGAAAGAAGTAAGAGCGAGTCGAAATTACCGAGGGCCATATGTGCAGGCTAGAGGCCAAAGCCCGCCATAATCACTGTCATGGATGACGACGAAATTCTTGAAGGCGAGCTAGTCGATGACGATCAATTATCTGCACAAGCAGAGTTATTGTCGGGCGCTGGATTGCTGTCAGAAGAGATCGATATTTTTGACATCGCCGCTACTGAAGGGCCGGCATACGAACTCGATGGCCTCAGCATCGATCAGATCGAAGAAATAACAAAGCAGCTCGACAATCGCGGTGTGCGTTGGGCAATAGATGGAAACCCACAACTACTTGTCCATCGCAACCATGAACGTAAAGCAGACGAGGTTTTCGATTTGATCTTCGGACCCGAAGAGTGAGAAGTAGTATCTGTACACCGGAGGGGAAAATATGACAATGATCGAACTTGAACCCAGTGCGGTTCATCGTGGTGAAGAAGACCTGCCCTGGATTGATAGCGGGAGAGGAAACGAAGTCAAGCTGCTGACTGCAAAGATCAGTGAAGGTCTCTGGATCGTGCGTACCAGATTCCAGCCTGGCACAGCTGTCCAAACTCATCGCCACACTGGTCAGGTTTACGCCTACACAATGAGCGGCAGTTGGCATTACAAAGAGAGTGAATATGTCAACCGGGCAGGATCGTTCCTTTACGAACCGGCCGGATCGGTCCACACACTTCTCGTTCCTGAAGAGAACGATGAGATTACCGATGTTTGGTTCCAAATCTACGGGGCGAATCTCAATCTTGATGAAGCAGGTGACGTTGAGTCGATCACTGACGCCGGCTCAATTCTCCAATGGTATTTAGATGGTTGCGCCGCAATTGGCTGGGATAACCCTCCGGTTCTTATCGACGAGTGAGTCTCATCCCGCCGCCTGTGGCGGGGACAAGCCACGCTGAGGCACCGGGAGTATCTGGTCGCTTGTCAGTTGTTTCGCCCGTTGGTTCGGGTGAAATTTTCGGTGCTGGTGCCTTGCAGGCGACGGTTAACAACGTCAATGAGACACCGCTCAAAGCGATTGCTAGTCCGACAGCCGCTTGATAGCTAGTTGCGTCGATCATTACGCCTATTAAGGGCGGGCCTACTAGACCTCCGATCCCGGCGGAGGTGTAAAGAGCTCCTAGTACCCCTCCAAGTCCGATCGGTCCAAATAGAGATGCCGTTACGGCAGGAGAAAGGGCGATCCAACCGCCATAGGCGGTACCCATGCACACTGCGAATACCACTAACACCGCGTAATTGGCTCCCGCAAAAATCCAGATTATGTAGCTCGCCCCTAACGCAGCCACGCATGATTGGTACAACCGCAGTAAATCGACTCGCGCCCCTATTGCCCCCAAAGTGAGACGACCCAAGACCGACGATGCTCCAATGATTCCAATGAGTAGAGCACCACCCGTCTTGTTTTGTGCCTCGAGGTAATCATCCAGGTAAATCATTGGCACGAAAAGGCCAGCGCTCAGAAACACCATCGACGCGTAAAGCCAAGTAAATCTGCTGTCTCGCAACAATAAGCGAAGCCGTGGCGGTTCCTGGAGCTCCATATTTGGAGGTCGTTTCGCGCCGAGTGACGCCAGCGCCAAAAGTGAAGCTGAGCCCACACCCAAAGCGACAAAGGTTGCGCGCCACCCGTACGACACCACAAGTGCTTTGGCCAATGGAGCGCCGATAAGAGTGCCAACCCCGATTCCCGCTACAGCAACACCCATGGCCTTGGTCCGGTCTTTATCGAACCAGCCGCCGACAGCTGCCAACATAGGGACATAGGAGCAAGCAACGCCGATTCCGGCTCCGACTCCGTAAGTCAGGTAACCAATAACGATGTTGTCGACTAGCGATGTTAGGAAGAGGCCAGCACCCATTGCGATTGCGCCGATAAGAAGAATCGGTCGAGGTCCGTACCGGTCAGCTAGACGACCGGTGAAAACGCCGAGAACGAAATAAATAAAAGTTGTGATCGAGAAAAACAGGGCTGCTTGACCCTTACCCACACCAAATTCATCTCGGATCGCGGTGAAAACAGCACCGAAGCTATAAACAACTCCAAAAGCGGCGAAAGTTGAAATGGCTGTCGCCCCGACGACTAACCAGCCGGCAGCAGAGTCAACCTTGTCAACTTGGCCCGTCACCTTTGTCCCCCTAAGTGTTCGGAATAGCTTCGCCCCAGAACCCTACCTAACATAGAGACATCTAAAGTGAGAGATGTAGATGTCTGAGAGCACAGTCCTAGATAAGCGAACCGAAAAACTTCTTGACGACGGGGATCACGAGCGATTCGCTCATTACGTCGACAAGACTGAGATGACCAAGTCCGCTGTTACCGGTAACCCGGTCCGCGCTCTCTGCGGGAAGAAGTGGGTACCTAACAGAAACCCCGAAAATTTTCCGGTGTGCCCGGAATGCAAGAAAATCTACGAGGAATTAAAGGCGGCAGGGCGATGAATCAAGACAACAATGACTTAACAATATTTTGGCGTCCAGGGTGCGGTTTCTGTATGGCGCTAGATCGACAACTCTCAACCTCCGATCTGCAAATCACCTACCGCAACATATGGGAAGACCCAGAAGCAGCTGCCTTTGTTAGAGATCACGCAAACGGCAACGAAGTTGTTCCGACTGTAAAAATTGGTGACGTCGTCCTGGTCAACCCGAGCGCAGAACAGGTGTTATCGCAAACGATATAGCTGCATGCCGAAACTTAGATCTTAAATGTGAGTGAAGCAGTAGCTAAGGTTTTGCCTTGCATGGTTTGCACCGCAGCCTCGCAAAAAACTATCGATTTACCGCGTTTTGTTACCCAGCCGAAAGCCTCCAAATCGCCTGCCGAAGCACCTGATAAAAACTGCACATGCATCCCAATTGTGCTGTACGGGCGAGCAGCGTCGAAACCGCTCCCAACAGCTGGAACACACGCAGTGTCCATCAAGGTGGACAAAACGCCTCCGTGGACAGCCCCACCGGCTTGCAACAGTTCAGGTCGAAACGGAAGCGAAAGTTTGCAATAATCCACTCTGATTTCCACAATGTTGATGCCAACGAGCTTTATAAACAGAGGATTTGGGCTGGAGCCGTATTTCGCCCACAAAGCCTTTTTGTCTTCGCTTAGTTCTTGAAACAATGAGGGATCGGGTACTTGCACACTCTTGAGAGTATCCGGGACTACCTTCGTTGCCGTGGTAAGTAGTTTTCCCCGTCAAAATGCCCGGACGCAACGATTTACTCTTGGAGCGCCGCGCAACTTCATCATTACTTCCGATGGTTCATCGGTATTGTTTCTGCGCAGCGCCGGCCCCGAAGACCCGGTGAATCTATTGTGGAAGCTTGATTTGGAGACGTCGCAGGAGAGGCTCGTTGCAGACCCTCGCCTGCTTGGGGGAGATGGCATCGAGCAATTACCCGAAGCTGAGCGAGCACGGCGAGAGCGTCTGCGTGAAAGTGCAGGCGGGATCACCTCGTATTCTGTAAACGCTGATGGTTCTCTCGTTGCTTTCAGTCTTGCTGGTGAGCTCGTGCTTTGTGATACGTCAGCGGGCACAGTCTCGGTCGTCGATGGGTCTACTGGTGCCTTTGACCCCCGCATATCACCCGATGGTGCATCCGTTGCGTTCGTGCTGGGACAGAATTTGCATGTTGCTCCGGCCGATGGGTCAGGTGCCGGTCGCCAATTACTCATGGGAGATAAGTCGACGGTGAGCTGGGGCAGCGCTGAATTTGTTGCTGCGGAGGAAATGCGGCGAACAAGGGGATACTGGTGGAGTCCTGATGGAACTAAGCTCGCTGTCACTCGAGTAGATGTTGCCGATGTTGCTAAATGGCACATCTCGGCGCCCAATAACCCTGCAGATGAGCCTCGGTCCATTAGATATCCCGCAGCGGGAACAGCAAACGCTCACGTCGAGCTCCACATTGTCGAGCTTGATGGCGGGACTACAACTGAGGTCCGTTGGGAGAAGGAAACCTATCCTTATTTGGTTGACGTAATGTGGGACGATAACGCCCCATTAGCTTTAGTGGTGCAAAGCCGAGATCAACGATCGATGTGCGTTCTCGAAGCGGCGGATGAAACCGGTGACACTGACGTCGTAGTCGAACTCTCTGATCCCGAGTGGGTTGAAATAGTCCCCGGTAGTCCCCGACGCTGGAGAAATGGCTGGTTGACGATCGAAGAAAATGGATCGACCCGTGCGCTGCTTTATGACGGTGAACCCATATCGGGTGCAGATCAATGGGTGCGTTCGTTGATCTCGGCAGACAAGTCGTCCGTCGTGTTCACTGCATCAACTGACCCGACCGTTGTTGATGTCTACCGCTACACCGACACCGGTTTGGAAGCTCTGTCGAATAAAAGCGGCGTAGCAAACGCCATAGCCGATTCGACAGTAACGATTATTGAGCAAGCGGGCATGGATAAGGCAACAGCGGTCACCGTCTCGAGACCGGATCAATTTGAGACGATCAAATCGTTTGCTGCAGAACCGCCATTTCGACCGAACGTGGCCTTTCATGAGACAGGGCCCTTGAACTGTCACACGGCAGTGATCTTCCCGAGTAGAGAAGACAATCAGCCGTTACCCATCCTTCTTGACCCCTATGGCGGGCCTCATGCTCAACGAGTGATGAAAGCTCGCAATGCTTATCTCGCATCGCAATGGATTGCTGATCAAGGCTTCTGCGTAGTTATCGCAGACGGACCCGGCACGCCGGGAAGGGGAGCGGGTTGGGAACGGAGCATACGCGGCGACCTTGCGGAGCCAGTGTTACAAGCGCAAGTAGATGCTCTAGCAGATGTTGCAAAAATTTACCCCGGGCGAATCGACCCCAACCGCGTGGGTATTCGTGGTTGGTCATTCGGCGGGTACTTGGCCGCGCTCGCAGTGATGCGACGGCCAGATCTATTTCACGCAGCCGTGGCGGGAGCGCCTGTAACGGACTGGAAGCTTTATGACACCCATTACACGGAGCGTTACTTAGGGCATCCGGAAACCGAGCCGGGAAACTATGACCAGACGTCACTTCTTAAGAACGCAAAAGACCTCCGCCGCCCCCTAATGCTCATCCACGGACTAGCAGACGACAATGTCGTCGCTGCCCACACTTTGCAACTTTCATCAGCCTTATTGTCGGCTGGTCGCCCGCACGAGGTGCTTCCATTGTCCGACACGACACACATGACGCCGCAAGAAGAAATCGCTGAGAACCTCTTACTCCTTCAAGTTGACTTCTTCCATCGACATCTCAACGAAACGTAAATTTTGCTAAGAAAGCAGCTTCAGAGAAGTAACGTCAAGACAAGCGATTACGCAGTCATTTCTAATTCGACATCGCGCGAGAGCGAAGTGGCGCTAGCCTCCTCTGATAGTTCGCAGTCGCAGGAGCGGATTTGAGCGACACACAAATCAGAATTCACGTCCCAGGCAACCACCTCATGGTTGGGGTCCTTGGTCAACGCGACGAACACTTACGCCTCGTTGAGAACCATTTCGATTCAGCAGTGATACATGTCCGAGGCAACGAAATCACAGTGGAAGGTCCCGAAGCACCTCTCGTTGGCCAAGTTTTTTCGGAGCTCGTGCAGGTCCTCGAAGGCGGTCAGCGTCTCGGAGAAGCAGAAGTGACTCGCATAATTGACATGGTGAAAGCGGACGAAAGTCCAAGTGAAGTGCTGTCCACTCGTGTTCTCAAAGCTCCTAACGGCCGAATAATTCGCGCAAAAAGTTCCGGCCAAAAGTCATACGTTGAGACGGTCCGCAAGAACATAGTTACCTTCGCAATCGGCCCAGCTGGCACCGGTAAAACATGGCTCGCCGTCGCCCTAGCTGTGGAAGCGTTAATGACCAAACAAGTGCGACGCATTGTTCTGACTCGACCCGCGGTTGAGGCAGGCGAACGGCTCGGCTTTTTGCCTGGAGATTTGATGGCCAAAGTGGACCCCTATCTCAGGCCCTTATACGACGCCATGTATGACATGTTCGACGTGGAAGCGGCGGAGCGGCTCTTCGAAAAAAACACGGTCGAAGTAGCACCACTCGCGTTCATGCGGGGGCGCACTCTAAACGACAGTTTTATAATTCTCGACGAAGCTCAAAACACAACGCCGGAACAAATGAAAATGTTTCTTACCCGTATCGGGTTCGGCTCTCGTGTAGTGGTCACAGGGGACATAACACAGGTGGATGTCCCGGGGGGTAAGAGTGGACTGCGAGACGTCCAAAAGACCCTAGAGGGCGTTCCGGACATAGCGTTTGCGCGACTGGCAGGGCGAGACATCGTTCGTCACAAAATTGTGCAAGCGATCGTCGACGCGTACGAGCGCCAAGATTCGCAGTCGCAACAGTCGTGAATGCCGCCGGCCAACCAAAACGTTGCAGCGCCAGACTCTATGAGCAATATGAAGAAGTTCTTCGTGTCTCTGTGGCGAACGAGCAGACGAGTGCTCGAATAGATACAGAACGGGTGGAACGGCTCGCAACATATGTCTTACTGCGCGAAGGAATCGCAAGATTGAGTGAGCTATTCATCACTTTTGTGGGAATCGATGACATGGCCGACCTCAATTTGCGACACATGGGTTACGAAGGCCCAACCGACGTATTGGCCTTTCCTATCGACGGCATCACCTTGGATGAAGTAGAACAGGCAGATGCACCGACCTTGTTGGGTGACGTTGTGATCTGCGCTTCCGTGGCAGCAGAAAACGCGCAAGGCAATCTCAATTCCTATCCCGGTCACGAAGGTTCGCTTAGTGACGAAATTGACCTCCTCGTCGTGCACGGAGTGCTGCACGTACTCGGAAGAGATCACGCAGAAGAACAAGAGCGAATTGAAATGCAAAAAGTAGAACGCTCATACCTCGCCGCGTTTCGCGAGGAGCAGAACTGATGGGAGGGGCCCTAGTTGCTCTAGCAGCTGTTCTCTTGCTGGTGCTGCTAGTACTTCTGCGACTCATCGAAGTGACGTTCGTGCGGCTAGGTCGAGCTCGAGCGGCCGGATTAGACGAAAGTAGCGATAGCGACCTTCACCTTGCTGACCTCATCGCAGATCGCGAAGTTCTCTTAGCTCCCGTAACAATTCTCAGAGTCCTATGTCAGGTCGCTCTCATAGTGCTTTCCGTGTGCTTAGGGCAAGCCCTTGGGAGTACACCGCTCGCAGTGAGCATCGCAACGCTCGTGCTGTTTCTCGTAGGAGAAGCGATTCCTCGAAGATGGGCGATAGAAGCCAACGATGAAATGGCCAAATGGTTCGCGCGACCAGCGCGATTTATTGCACGTTTCGCGCCGCTGCAATGGCTTGCTCGTCCGCTCGCTGGTTTAGCCCGTCGTTGCGGACCAAGATCTCGAAGCGAAGAATCTGACGCCGTTGTTGAAGACGAATTAGTAGCTCTCGCTGAAGCCGCAGCGGAAGCCAGCCTCATTGAAAACGACGAAGCCAGCCTTATAGGTTCGATCATCGATCTTGGAGACACCATCACGCGAGAAGTTATGGTTCCCCGACCAGACATGATCACCCTCGAACGTCACCTAACAGTCGCCGAGGCACTTGCTGTGGTAGTCGACACGGGCTTTACCCGGCTACCAGTGATTGGGGAAACCGTTGATGACGTCATCGGACTGGCACTTTCCAAGGATCTCATAGCAGCTCAACTCCAAAACCGGGGACAAGCCAACCTTCAATCTCTCGCGAGAGAGGCCGTCTTCGTACCCGAATCCAAACGAGTGGTCGAACTCATGCGCGAGATGCAGGCATCAAAGTCTCACCTAGCGATAGTGGTTGACGAATATGGAGGCACGGCTGGACTCGTAAGCCTCGAAGACATTCTTGAGGAACTCATCGGCGAAATCGTCGACGAATTCGACAGCGAAGAAGACCTAGTCCGAGAAGAAACGGATGGAACACTTCTTCTCTCAGGACGTCTCCCTGTCGACGATTTCCAAGAACTCACAGGGCTAACGACAGATGACGGGGACTGGGACACCGTTGGAGGTCTTATGTTTGCGCTGTTGGGTCACGTCCCCGAACTAGGAGAAAGTATTACTTACAAGGGGTGGGAACTCACCGCCAGAGAGATCGAAAACCGTCGAATCAACCTTGTAGGCGCTCGACCCAAGGCAACCGAATGAGATCCGGATTCGTCACACTGGTGGGCAGACCCAACGCCGGGAAATCAACACTCATCAATCAGATCCTTGGAACCAAAATCAGCATCGTCTCCGACAAGCCTCAAACAACACGACTTCGGATAATGGGTGTGCTGCACCGAGACGATAGCCAAATCGTATTCGTGGACACACCCGGAATCCACAAGCCGATCACTCAGCTAGGAGAACGGTTGAACGAAACCGCCAATGCCGCTCTCAACGATGTCGACGTCGCATGCCTCGTTATCGATGCCACGGCCCCGATCGGTCGCGGTGACCGGCTCATAGCCGATGGATTACCACCGAAGTCAGTAGTGGTGATCACCAAATGCGACATAGCAGCACCAGACGCCATCTTGACCCAACTCTCAGAATCTTCGGCGTTCGAAGCAGAAGAATATTTCCCAGTATCCGGAGTAACAGGTCAAGGTATCGACGCTTTCGTGGACTACCTCGATAGCCGAATGTCGGAGGGACCCGCATATTTTCCTCCAGATCAGATCACTGACCTCCCCGAGCCATGGTTCGTCGCAGAATTGGTTCGTGAACAGCTTCTGTCGATGTTCCGTGAAGAATTGCCCTACAGCATCGCCACCCGGATAACGGAATGGGACTGGCCGCGCATCAGATGCGAAATTCTCGTCGAAAGAGAATCCCAGAAGGGCATGGTCATCGGTCGCAACGGCGACGTCCTTAAGAAGGTTGGCACAGCTGCTCGACACCAACTTCAAGGTAATGGTGAGGGAATCCACCTCGAATTGCACGTCAAAGTCGAAAAAGACTGGCAAAAACGAAGAGAGTCGCTCGACCGTCTCCTTGATTTCCACGAACCCGATTAACCTGCAAAGAGTGATTCCCGCTGCTCTCGACCTCTCATCGGTCCCCGAACATGTCGCATGTGTAATGGACGGCAATGGCCGTTGGGCTCAAGCGCGCGGATTAGCCAGAACCGAAGGACATGCTGCCGGAGAAGAAGCTCTATTCGACGCCATTGAAGGAGCAAAAGAAGTAGGTATCCAGTGGCTAACCGTTTTCGCATTTTCAACTGAAAACTGGAAAAGACCTCCAGACGAAGTGAAGTTCCTCATGAATTTCAACGAGTCTCTCCTAGAACGGCGTTCCCACGAGCTAAATGACATGGGAGTTCGCATCCGATTCGCAGGCCGCCAAAATTGGCGAGTACCTAAGCGGGTGCTGCGGCGAATGAAGGAAGCATCTGACCTAACTCGCAGTAACACGGAAATGAACCTGACGATCGCATTCAATTACGGAGGGAGAGCCGAAATAATTGACGCGGTAAAAGCGATGGTCGAAGACGGCGTGCCACTGGACCGGATAGACGAACGCAAATTAGCGAAATACCTTTATGAGCCGTCTATGCCGGATGTCGATCTGATGATCAGGACGTCTGGCGAACATCGACTATCTAACTTCTTGCTATGGCAAGTCGCATATAGCGAGCTGCTATTCACCGACACTCTCTGGCCGGACTTCAGGCGCGAAGATCTATATAAAGCGATACTCGAATACCAGGCCCGTGATCGTCGCTTTGGTGGACTCAACAGGTAGGCAACAGAAATGGCGCATTACAGAGACAGCGGCGTCATTGTTCGAACGCACAAACTCGGTGAAGCCGATCGAATTCTCTCTGTAATTACAGAAAACAACGGAAAAGTTCGGGCGGTGGCCAAAGGAGTTAGAAAAACGCGTAGCCGCTACGGAGGTCGCCTTGAACCCCTCCGCCATCTTGACCTCCAATTTTATAAAGGACGAGGCGACTTAGATATTGTGACCCAGGCCGAGACCCGAGATCATTGGCCGCAAATTCGCGATGACCTCGATCGCCTCGGGAAAGCATTAACCATCGCCGAAGCAGTGGATCAAGTAGCGCAAGACAAACAACCAGATATCGAGCTCTACAGAATGCTTTGCGGAGCACTGCACACGCTCCACAAAGGCGACCCAGTTCTCATTGTCCCAGCATTTTTACTCAAACTGCTAGCGCACGAAGGAGTAGCGCCCGCACTTGATGCTTGCGTTTTGGGAGGTGAGCGAACCGACCTTGAGTACTTCGATCCCCGAAATGGAGGCGTTCTGTGCGCAAGTCATCAGCGCGGAACTCGTATTTCGTCGGCTGCGTTAGAACTCATGCGTGCGACCCTCGGTGGAGCACTGTCAACCGTATTGGAAGTCCAGCAAGCAACGCACACAGACGAGGTAGCAGCTATAACTCACAGGCTTTGGGAGTATCACATAGACCGTCGGCTACGCAGCACCGAACTTTTGAAATGACTAACTCTTATTGGCGTTAATCCAACATGCCTTTAGGTTCGCCGGACGTCTTGGCATGCAGACGAGAGAACTTTTTCTCGGCTCGAGAATCAGCAGTTGTTAACCACCAGAGTCGACCTTTCCACGCGGCGCCCGCCAATGACAACAACCCCAAAACCAGTTGCGTGCTGTTCAAAAGACGACACTGAGGATGTTCGCTCTTCACGGTGCCATCAGCAGTCGCACTTAATTGAGAGCGAACAGCATCTAGATCCACAGCACCTGGCAACGGAGAGGTAATCGGCCGAGGGCACGACCACTCCATACGATCGTTGTCTACCCCTTCAAATTCCGTATCGAAGTACGTAATAGGCGTCGACCAAATAATGGCCGTCAACAATAAACAGATAAATGCAACTGTTCGATCTCGCATCACCATGACTTCAGCCTAACTTACTTCCAGCCCTCTACTCGGTGAAGAAGCCACCATCTGGATGCAATATCTCGCCGGTGAAGTACGAAGCCTCATCGCTGGCCAAAAATAAGGCGGTATTGGCAATCTCATCGGGTACCCCCTTACGACCCATTGGGATATTTGCGTAAAATTGAGTAAGTCTCTCCTCGGGGATCAAATCAATCATTTTCGTCATATGGGTATCAATAAACCCTGGGCCAATAGCGTTCACTCGAATGCCGGACCTCCCAAGCACCCGAGCTAGCTTCTTCGTCAACATCCACACCGCTGACTTGGAACAGACGTATGGAATTGGACCCGCGTCAGGATGCTTCGCAGCTATTGAAGCGATAGTGACTATTGCCCCGCCCGAACCGGATTCAATCATTGCGGGAACACAGGCTTGCGTTGCTAGAAGCGTCCCGTCGAGATTGATAGCCATGACTTGACGAAAGTCGTCCAAGTCGAGATCAAGCAATTCGTTGGCGGGATTTTCGAAATAATCGACTCTTTTGGCAAACCATTTAACGCTTGCTTCCTGATCGCCACTCTTATAGCCGGCGTGGCTAACACCCGCAGCAGTCACCAACACATCAATTGCGCCATATGTATCGAGGGCATGGGCGGCCATGGCGTGGTTATCGCTGGTACTCACAGCGTCACAATGAACAAAGGAAGCGTTCCCGCCCTCCTCCGTGACCAGTTGAACAGTCTCCTGACCCAAGTCGTCCACAATGTCTGCCACCACAACGTTTGCGCCCTCACGCGCAAACCGGCAAGCGGTGGCTCTACCTAGGCCATTCCCGCCGCCAGTAATGACGGCTACTTTGCCTTCTAAACGCATACATCCCCCAAGTTCTCGGCACTTTTTGTTGTGAAACCTAAACTAGTCAAACAATTACGTGGCCAGAAAGGGCAACTGGTCGGTACCCTCGGCGCCATGGCTTCGCCCAACCCTGAACTGTTCGACAAAGTTGTCAATCTCTGTAAACGACGAAGTTTCGTTTTTCCATCCGCCGAAATATACGGCGGATTTCGCAGCACCTACGACTATGGCCCACTTGGTGTACTCCTTTTGAGAAATGTTAAAGATGCATGGTGGCGCTCCATGGTCCAAATGCGCACCGATGTCGTTGGGCTGGACGCAGCTATTCTCAGTCCACCGCAGGTATGGGAAGCATCGGGGCACCTTGCAAACTTCAGTGACCCACTCGTGGATTGCACCGAATGTAAGACCCGCCATAGAGAAGACCAACTCGACGACCCCAACATATGCCCATCGTGCGGCGCTGTGGGAAAGTTCACTGAAGCTCGAGCATTCAACCTGATGTTCAAAACTCAAGCAGGTCCAGTCGAGGGAGCAGGCGCCGACGTTTACCTGCGTCCCGAAACAGCCCAGGGAATGTTCATCAACTTCAAAAATGTTCTAGAAACCAGCAGGAAGAAACCACCGTTCGGTATTGCTCAAGTTGGTAAATCATTCAGAAATGAAATAACTCCGGGGAACTTCGTTTTCCGAACCCGAGAATTTGAACAGATGGAACTTGAATTCTTCGTGCCTCCGGAAGAAGCAGATGACTGGTACGAGTACTGGATGAACGAGCGTTACCAATGGTACCTGGACCTCGGAATACCCTCAGATCAACTTCGCATGAGACCTCACGAAGATGACGAACTGAGTCACTACTCGTCGGGAACTAGCGACGTAGAGTTCATGTTCCCTTGGGGATGGGGAGAACTAGAAGGTGTGGCCAACCGCGGAGACTACGACTTACGTCAACATGCTGAGCACTCAGGGCAAAAACTTGAATACTTCGATCAAGGTACCGGCGAACGCTACGTGCCGTATTGCATAGAGCCCGCAGCCGGCGCGACGCGTTCGATGATGGCGTTCCTCATGGCTGCATATGACGAAGAAGAAGTGAATGACGACACACGAACTGTTCTTCGCCTTCACCCGAGACTGGCTCCGTACAAGGTGGCAGTGCTTCCACTTTCAAAGAAAGACACACTTCTTCCCAAAGCCGAAGAGGTGTTAGCGCTATTGCAACCACATTTCATGTGCGACTACGACATCACCCAAGCCATCGGGAAGCGTTACCGCCGCCAAGACGAAATCGGTACTCCATACTGCGTAACCATTGACTTTGATTCTCTCGAAGATGACGCCGTCACAGTGCGAGAGCGAGACTCGATGGAACAAGACCGGATTCCCGTTGACGGCCTCGTCACCTACCTTGAAGAACGCTTAGCTCTGTAAACAGCACAAATCCCCAACTAGCCTATTGGCTAAGGGGATTGACCATGAGCTACAACATTGCAGTAGGGACAGTCGGCGGAGGCCTTTGGGTCGGCTACAACGGCGGCGAAAAGTGGCGTCAAATACAAGGTCCCATCGACCCCGAAAGCAACGTCCGAGCCCTTGCGCTCAACCCACACGACGCTCAACATCTCCTCGCCTCAGTCGACCACGATGGCATCTATCAATCTTTCGACGGAGGAAGTCACTGGGAGAAAACAGCACAGCTAGCGGATCGGCCGATCTGGTCAATGGCTTTCGACCCGCATGACCCAGACCGAATATACGCAGGCACGAGACCTGGAGTATTCGCTTCCCAAGATAGAGGGAAGTCTTTTGCGGAATTGACGACCTCAATCAGCTTTCAATGCGCGATTGGTGTTCCACGAACTACCAATGTTGTCGTTGACCCAAATGACGCGAACACGGTGTACGCGTCGGTGGAGATCGATGGACTTCATCGAAGCCGCGACAGGGGAGCAACATGGGAGTCGCTCGGCCAGTTAGGGCCCTCGGAGTTCTACAACGACGTTCACGGTTTCGCCCTACGGTCGCATGATGAAGGGACGGAGCTATTGGTGACCTCACCCTTTGGGCTTGGGCGTAGCAACGACGATGGTGAGACCTGGAACTGGCACGAGTTCGAAGCTTTCGACGACTCAAAATTTGAGTTTGCATACTCGAGATGTATTCGAACCCCATGGAATGACGAAACCATAATTGTTTGCGTCGGGGACTACATACCAGGACGAATTGGCGCGATCGAAGTCAGCAAAGACGGCGGCAAATCTTTCACGCGAGCCGACCTTGGTCAAACACCTAAAGCAACCATGTATTGGCTTGCAACACACGAAAACCTACCTGGCGTAGCTCTAGCCACATCGGTTTACGGTCAAATCTACACCACAGACGATTACTGCCAATCGTGGAACAAACTCGACCGCGAACTGGGAGAAGTCCGAGCTTCACTCATCGTCCCCGCCCTATGACATCTGCCAAATCTTCACAGGATGCAGCGGCGGCTATCACCGAGGCAGTACATCTGGCCTCAGGTGATGAACCCAAAATATCCAAAGAAGAAGCACTGCGTCGGATCACTCCAACACTGTTGGAATCGGTCCTTCACACAGAATTCGAAAACGATGCCAGCGATATCATCGCAACTGGCTTGGGTGCCTCACCGGGTGCTGCATCAGGCCGCATTGTCCTATCAGCGGATGACGCAATATTTTCCACCGAGGACGTAATTCTGGTTCGTGAAGAAACTTCTCCAGCCGATGTGCATGGCATGCAAGTAGCGGTGGGAATTCTCACGACTCGCGGTGGCCTGGCAAGCCACGCTGCAGTAGTAGCAAGAAGCTGGGGTAAACCGGCCGTTTGCGGAGCCGACAACATAACAATTGCAAACGACCATGTGCTCATTAACGGCGAACGCTTCAACGCCGGTGAGGTCATATCGATAGACGGCAGCTCTGGCAACGTTATACGCGGTCACGTCGAAACAACCAGTATCGAACCGCCAACAGAAATCTCCACCCTCTTGGAATGGGCTGACCAGTTCAGCCGAGTAACAGTTCGAGTAAACGCTGACACAGTCGAAGAAGCTCGACAGGGCCGCAACAACGGTGCGCAGGGCATAGGCCTATGTCGCACAGAGCACATGTTCTTAGGAGCGGAACGGCTCCCGCTGATGGTGCAAGCCATAACAGCAGAGGAACCAGAGGCAGCAAAAAACGCGCTCAACAATCTTCGAGAGCGCCAACGCGAGGACTTCTCGGAACTCTTACAAGCAATGGAAGGACTGCCTGTAACCATTCGACTTCTCGACCCACCTCTGCATGAGTTCCTGCCCGACATCGAAAACCTGATACGCAAAGAAGCTCTCAGCGACCTTGACCCTGAAGAGTCGTCTCTCCTGGATGCCCTTCGGCGATGGCGAGAGCGGAACCCCATGATGGGGACCAGAGGGGTTCGACTCGCTCTAATCAGACCTGGCCTCTACGAAATGCAAGTAGAAGCCATTCTTGACGCGATTTCACAACGAATCACCGATGGTGGAACACCCGATGTGGAAATCATGGTCCCCCTCACAGTCGCTAGCGAGGAAATGCGACTCATGCGACAACAAATCGAATCTGTCATGGCGGAGCATGCGGTTTCGGTGCCAGTGAAAATTGGCAGCATGATCGAAACGCCGAGAGCTGCGCTTGTTGCAGATCAAATAGCTGAATTCTGTGACTTCTTGAGCTTCGGAACGAATGATCTCACCCAGATGACTTTTGGTTTCAGTCGCGATGATATCGAAAGCAAAATTATGCGCCTGTATCTCGACCAGCAGCTGCTTGATGAAAACCCGTTCGAACACGTCGATACAGACGCTGTGCTGGAACTCGTCCGCATTGGCATTGAGCGAGCGAAAAACAGAAAGCCAAAACTTTCGGTGGGTATCTGTGGAGAGCACGGAGGTGATGCGATAAGTATCCGACGGCTCATAGACACCGGTGTCGACTATGTCTCATGCTCCCCGCCGAGACTACCGATTGCTCGGCTTGCCGCAGGTCACGCAGCGTTAAATTAACGCGCTCCTCTCAAGGCTCGGAAGGTACTAGCGTCAACCTCGATGGGAATTCACGACGAAGACCTAGAACGCGTAAAGGCTGAAACAGATATCGCCGGTGTTATCTCCCAATATGTCGCGCTCAAAAAAGTCGGACAACGCTTCACAGGCTTGTGTCCCTTCCATAACGAAAAGACGCCCTCATTCTCGGTGAACGCAGAAGATGGCTTCTTCTATTGTTTCGGCTGCCAAAAAAGCGGTGACGCGATCACGTTCGTACGCGAAATAGAACACCTGGACTTTGTCGGAGCAGTTGAATGGCTCGCCAACCGGCTAGGCATCTCCCTCCGCTACACAGAAGCTAATGACGGTGCCTTCCACAAAGAGAAACAAGAGCTAACCGAACTGTTAGACAAAGCAGCCGACTTCTACCACCAAACCCTTCGAAGTGGCCCAGATGCCGGGAAAATCCGGTCGTATTTACGAAGCCGTGGCTTTGATTCAGAAACAGTAGAAAAATTTCGCATCGGCTACGCGCCCGACGAATGGGACGCTCTTGCCAAACACCTCAAGGTTGGGTCCGAGAAGCTCGAAGCAGCTGGACTTGGGCGAGCCGGTAGTCGAGGCAACCCGATCGATTTCTTCAGAGATCGCGTAATGTTTCCCGTTGCCGACGTAAACGGGAAAATCGTCGGCTTTGGCGGCCGGATGACTCCAGAAGGACAGCCACCTAAATACAAAAACACCGCGCAAACACGTCTCTACGACAAAAGCAAAGTCTTATACGGCCTTCACTGGGCAAAAAAACAAATCGTTGCAGCAGATGAAATCATTGTTTGCGAGGGATACACCGACGTAATCGGATGCTTCCGAGCAGGCCTTGATCGAGCTGTTGCTACCTGCGGAACTGCACTCACGGACGATCACGTCCGCATTATGGTCAGATTCGCGAAACGAATCGTCCTAGCCTTCGACGCAGACGGCGCAGGGAAAGCCGCCGCTGACCGCTTCTACGAATGGGAAAACCGACATAACGCCCAAGTGTTTGTCGCAGCGATGCCCGAAGGGCAAGACCCCGGGCAATTAGCGGAAGACAACCCCGATGCATTGGTCGAAGCCATCACGTCGGCAAAGCCCTTTTTGAGCTATCGGCTCCAACGAGTAATAGAGGCCGCGGACTTGAACTCAGTTGAAGGTCGCGTTCGTGCCGCCCAATCCACCGCTCCGATCATTGCGGAGCACCCGAACGACGTCGTGCGAGACCAATACATCGTCGAAACAGCAGAAAGAGTCCGTGTCGAAATACCTCAACTGCGACAGCTGGTCACGCAGGCGGCACTGCGACCACGGGAGGACCGCAACTCGACAAACGCAGATATTTCACCTGAACGCCCGCAAAATGCGGCAGTTCCCGCAGTTGAACTCAACTTGCTGAGAGCCTGCATACACGACAAAGAAACAATCGCTCACCTCACATTGCCCTCTATGTTCACTAATCCTGCCGCCCTTGAAAGCTACGAACTCATTAGGGGGAAAAAGTGGCAAGACAGGATGAGTGAAGCATCAGAAGAAGCAAAGTCAGTGATCGGCAGACTTCTCGTGGAAGAACTCCAAGCAGATCCCGTTGAGCTTGTATCTCGGGCACTTGACGCGCTGATTGACCGCTGGAACGCAGAACTCAAATACGACATAAAAGACATCGAACAGTTGCGCCAGTACCAACCAACTGTGCAATGGCTAGCTCAGCGCAAAGAAGAAATGCACAGCGACGAAACCCGCAACGCAGCAGTCGCAGCAGTCGTCGATTGGCTGCGTTCACAAAGTTCAGATGACTCAGCCAAATGAGACTTTTGCAAACAAAAAAATGGCTCCGGGGGTGGGGCTCGAACCCACGACAAACGGATTAACAGTCCGCTGCTCTGCCAACTGAGCTACCCCGGAAGGCAGAAGCCGAGGTTATCAACCAAATCACCTAAATGGATAGTGGGCCGAGCGGGGATCGAACCCGCGACCGAGCGATTATGAGTCGCCTGCTCTAACCACTGAGCTACCGGCCCGCTCTGAGCGTAGGCATTCCGAGTCGAGATCGCTATCAATAGCCGCCGATTTGTCCATCTTCTGCTCTGAACAAGTCTGACGCAGACGCAACTTCGCGCTATGTCCGGCGCCTCTCTCGCCTGTATTTCCACCGGCAATTAGTCTTTTTGGATTTAGTTACCGCACGCGATTGGAACCCAAGCACTATCCCCCCGATATGGGAGTTAATTCCTCATAACCAGCAATCTCTTCTCCTTGCGGCTGCAGATAGTGACCTTAGGGTTCTCGCGTAGCTCGCTAAACCGCTACGGTCCTGAAGGTGACTCCACACGACTGGCTTGAATGTCTCGACGAGACCGTCTCGTCGATCCAAGACGCATTAGCCACTTTCGACCGATGGGAAGATGCGGGAGAACGATCCGACCAGTACGCGCTTGACCTTGTCGCAGACCAAGCAGCACTCAAAGCACTTGTGGCCACAGGGGCTTCTGTTCTCACAGAGGAATCCGGATACCTTCAAGGTTCAGGAAAGTACACCGTTATCGTTGACCCGGTAGATGGCTCAACAAATGCCTCCCGGCGGATACCCCACTACTGCACAAGCCTTTGTGTCCTCGATGATGACGGACCGCTCGTTGCATTGGTGACCAATCTCGCCAACGGCGAGAGATTCCACGCCATCAGAAACGAAGGCGCCTACCTAGATTCACAGCCAATCGCTCCAAGCACATGCGACAAACTCAGCGACGCGATAATTGGGGTCGCAGGTGCCTTGCCTGCAACTATTCGACCTCGCCAATACCGAGCTTTTGGGGCGGCAGCTCTCGACATTTGCTCAGTTGCAGCAGGCCGACTTGACGCATACATCGACCCGATAGCGCACCACGGGGTCTGGGACTACATAGCGGCAGTTCTTATCTGCGCAGAAGCTGGTGTAAGCGTGGGCGAAGTTGCCAACCGCCCCCTGATACACGCCGATCCTTCCCTGCGGCTCGGTCCCGTAGCTGCGGCCACGAAGGAACTCTTGGTAGAACTTGGTGTAGACCGGCCCCAAGACCGTTAGTCTCAAGCCGTCGGGCGCTTAGCTCAGTTGGCTAGAGCACCTCCCTTACAAGGAGGGGGTCACAGGTTCGAGTCCTGTAGCGCCCACACACAAAACCCCAGGTCAGAGGCCTAAACCACGGTCGGCCGACGAGACTGACGGTT
>MDTB01025257.1_pt1 | contig 33233 bp, 37 predicted proteins | sample 811161 | NCBI WGS metagenome assembly MDTB01 (sample SAMN05326650, study PRJNA326480) | marine metagenome | isolation source: seawater | place: Mediterranean Sea | collected 2009 | reverse complement strand
TATTAAAAAAATCTAGGTAGAAATTTTTCTTTTTAAAATAATTAGATTTTTGATTTATCTTAACTATAGTTGAAGATTCGGAGTCATAATGATTTGTAAAATTTATTAAACCTTTTTTATTTCCTACAGCTATATTAAAAATTTTTACATTTTTTATATCTTTAATTTTTTCTTTTAGAATTTTGAAATTTTCTATATTTGGTTCGAAAGCATAAATTTTATCAATAGGAAAATTTTTCTTAAAAAATCTTATACTTTCACCATGATGTGCACCAACATCAATCAAGGTTTGGATTTTTCCTTTATTTTCTTCAAAAAAATAGTTACTGATTTTTTTTTTATTTTTTAAATCACAAACAGATAAAAAAAATTTGGCTAAACTGTAATACATTATTTGTTATTTATATTCTCACAATATATATTAGATTTTAAATTAATAAGTAAAATTTAAATATGGCATTAGTAAGTATAATAATACCCTATTATAGAAAAATAAATCATATTAAAAAAACTTTGAATTCAGTTTTGAACCAAACTTTTCAAAATTTTGAAATAATTTTAATTTACGATGATCCTGTTCTAGATGATTTGTTATATTTAGAAGGTATAACAAAGGGTAATTCTAAAATAAAAATAATTAAAAATTTAAATAATTTAGGTGCTGGGGAATCAAGAAATATAGCAATGAAAAATGCATTAGGCGATGTAATAGCATTTTTAGATGCTGACGATTATTGGCTCCCAAATAGATTGGAAAGACAACTACATTTTATGGAAAAAAATAAATATAAATTTACATTTTGTAATTATAAAAAAAAAATTAAAAATAAAATAATTAATGTTGTTAGTAAAAAGTCTAAAATTACATATAAAGATCTACTAACTGATTGTGAAATTGGACTTTCAACTGTTTTTATAAGTAGAGAGTTAATTAAAGAAAATTTATTTCCACCATTGCAAACGAAGGAAGATCTTGTCGCATGGTTGAGAATTACAAAAAATAACATGTATGCATATAATTTTCCAGATTTTTTAGTAGAGTGGACTCATTCAGAAAATTCTTTATCTTCAAATTTTTTACAAAAATTATTTGATGGTTTCAGAGTATATTATATTTATTTAAATTTTAATCCTATAAAATCTTTGTTTTATCTTTTTATATTAAGCATTAATTCAATAAAAAGAAAATTCTAATTTTATATTATTTTCCTCAAGTAATTATAGGAAATTATATAAATAAATATATTAATCAAAAAGATTATTATTAGAGTTGCTGATGAATAAATATATTTTATTGATATACAAAAGCATAATAAATTATAAAAATTTATAATAAGTGAACTTATAAAATGAGATATAGAATCATTTTTAATTTTAAAATATGTTTTAATTTTTTTGTAAATTAAATGGTGTAAGTGTGTAATATCGGGATTATAGGTTTTTAGTTTTTTAAAAAATCTTCTAATAATTGAGAATAAAAGTTCAAAGCAAGGGTACCATAACAAAACAATTATAAAATAAGGAGATAATGAAGTATTGTTAAATGCAAAATCAATTAAGAAAATTCCAGCAAACAATCCAATGGTGTAAGAGCCTGAGTCGCCCAAGTACAAAATTCCTTTTAAATTTAATAGAAGTATGATGAGTAAAATAATTATCAAATTTTCTAATAGATTTTTATCATAATCTAAATGATATGAATTCAAAAAAATTATAGAAAAAATTAAAAGAAAATATCCTATTGTTAAACCATTGATCCCATCTATAAAATTTGAACCATTAATAAGAACAAGCAAGCAAAAGGCTACAAAAATAATATTGACTAGTGGTATACTTAACCATTGATCAAAGATATCAATTCTAGTGTAACTAATCTTGATATTTAAAAAATTAACGAATAATAAAACTATAACACATTGTAAGAAAAATCTTAAACTTACACTATTTATTTTTCTTAAATCGGAAGATAGACCAATTACAAAAACTAGGGATATGAACAAACAAAGAATAGGATTCTGTTTTACGAATAAATAGTAATAATTTAAAAAAGAAGTAACTAAAATTCCACCGATTAAGAAACTTTTATTTTTGGTGGAATATTTTTTATGTTTCTCTATTTTTTGATCGATAAGGACATTAAATTTTCTACAAAAAAATATTAGAGCTGACGTAAATATTATAAAAAAAATAAAAAAATTGTTTATCATTTTAATTTAAAAATGTATTTATATAAACACCTCAGAGGTATATATTAAATTTGTAAGTAATGGAAAAAAATAAGATTTCAATAATCACTGTTGTTAAAAATTCGTCGAGCACAATAGAAAAAACTATTAAAAGTGTTCTTGCGCAAGAGTATAATAACCTCGAATATATAATTATAGATGGTGGATCAACAGATGGAACATTAGGAATTATTCAAAAGTATAAACAAAATATATCTTTATTTTTAACAGAAAAAGATAACGGTATTTGGGACGCAATGAACAAAGGGATTAAATTAGCGAATGGAAATTTAATTGGTTTTTTAAATTCAGGTGATGTTTATTATCTCAATACTTTAGAGACTGTAAATCGCTATTTTTCGGAAAATAAAATAGATTTTTTATTTGGAAGTGTTGAAAAATATAAACTCATGCATGGTTACAAACCATGGAAATTATCTTTCAGTTTTGGTTTTTATACCTCTCATTCAGTTGGTTTCTTTATCAAAACAGAGAAACATAAAATAGTTGGTTTATACGATCAGAAATTTTTAAGTTCTGATTTAGATTTTTTTTACAAAATGATTAAAAAATTCAAACTTAATGGAATTTCATCAAAAAAAAACGAAGTATTTGGAAAATTTGAAAAAGGAGGCTTTTCATCTCAAGTTAATTATATTCAACACTTAAAAGATTTAAATCATATAAGATTGAATAATAATCAAAATATTTTTTTTGTTTACTTTCTGTTTCTTATTAAGATATTAAAAAAACCAATAAAATTTATTAAAGCAATAAAAAATTGAAAAAAATTATAAACAAAATTACCTCTGTTTTTGGCTACAAATTTAAAAAAACAAAGTGGTTATATGAAAAAAATATTAATTTAATTAAATCTATCAATAAAAATAACATTAGTTCTATTATTGATGTTGGGGCAAATAATGGGCAATTTGCAGAGGAAGTTTTTAAAAATGGTTTCAATGGTAATATTCTTAGTTTTGAACCTTTAAAACTTGAACACTCTTATCTTTTAGATAAACAAATTAAAATGAAAAGAAATAATTGGGAAATTGCTCAGAGATGTGGAGTAGGATCCTCAAAAAAAAAATTAAAAATTAATATATCTGGTATGAGGCAGTCAAGTAGCATACTTGATATTTCTGAAATTCATACCAATCTTTATCCTGATAGTGTTAATGTAAATAAAGAAGAAATCGATATTCTTCCCTTAGATAATTTTTATAATAAAATAATTAATATGAAAAAAAATATTTTATTAAAAATTGATACTCAAGGCTACGAATTGGAAATTTTAAAAGGAGCGAAAAAATCACTTGAGTATATCGATGCCATTTATGCTGAAGTATCACTTGTTGAGCTTTACAAAAACCAACCTTTGTTTGATGAAATTTTAGAGCATGTTAAGAGAGAAGGATTTTCAGTTTGGTCAGTTGACAGAGCAGTAGGAAACAAATTAACTGGTCAAACTTATCAGCTTGATATTTTTTTTATTAAAAACCAGTAGATTTAAAGTTTTTTATAGTATTTTTTAAGCCAACTCTGATTTCAGTAAATTTTATATTCCCAAAAATTGAGCGTAATTTTTTATTACAACCATGAGTTTTTAACATTTCACCTCTAACTGAGGGTATTTTTATAATTTTAACTTTTCTTATTTTAAGAAATTTTAAGATATATTTAACTAGCATATCGGTTCTAATTGGACTACACCTAGAAATATTAATTATTTTTCCATTAAGATCTTTATTTAAACAAATTTTAAGAATTTTTGATACATCTTTTACATATGTAAAATCTCTATAATTTAGTCCATTATTATATAGATAAATTTTTTTTTTTTTTTTTATGTTATTTAAAAACTTGTGAATAAACATATCTGGTCTACCAAATGGTCCGTACACTGTAAAAAATCTAAAAATGACGAATTGTATTTGTGTTTTGAGAAATTTTTTTTCAACTATTTTTTCAGATCTTAATTTTGTAATTGCGTAAGGATTTTTTGGTTTTAATTTAAAATTTTCCTTAATAGGAAATTTTTTTTGATCCCCATAAACAGAGCTAGATGATGCAAATATAAATTTTATTATATTTAATTCTTTTGCAATTTGAACCAAATTTTCAGTAGCCAAAACATTATTTTTATAATAGCTCTGTGGATTTTTAAAAGAATAAAGAACTCCTGGCTGTCCCGCTAAATGATAGATAATATCAGGTTTAAATTTATTAATTGTAAGTTTTGAGCTTTTCTTATTAATTAAGTTTGTATTTTTAAATAAAAAATTTTTGTTTTTTTTTAATAAACTTATTCTTTTTTTTTTTAATTTTTTTGAATAATATCCATTTATTGAGTCAATGCCCAAAACGTTGAATTTTCTATTTTGACATATTTGTTTTGCTAAATGATACCCTATGAATCCAGCAGCACCTGAAATTAATATATTCATTTACTAAAAAAATTTTTAATACAGTTAGATATATATTTTATTTCTTTGAAAGTGTGTTCCTCTGAAATTGGCAAACTTAATATTTTTTTCCCAAGATTTTTTGCTTTTTTTAAATTTGAATTAGGAAAAAAATTAAGTTCATTTAGCATGTACGGATAATGTATCATAGTACTAACTCCATTTTTATTAAGATATTCTTGTAATTTATTTCTTTTAGATGTCCTCACAACAAACTGATGGAAAGTATAGAAGTAATTTTTTTTAAGATAATATAATTCTAATTTTTTTATATTTTTTAATTCCTTGAAATAAACTTTTGCTAAATTATTTCGTTTGAAGATTACGTTATTGTAATTTTTTAGCTTTATATTTAAAATTGCTGCTTGCAAAGTATCTAGTCTTGAATTCCTTCCCGAAAACTTGTGATCATATTTTTTTAAAGCTCCATGATTTCTAGCCCTTTCGCTAAATTCAGCTATACTTTTTGAATTCGTGACTATTGCTCCACCATCACCAAATGCTCCTAAATTTTTTCCAGGGAAAAAGCTAAATGTTCCAATACTACCAAAAGTTCCCACATGTTTATTCATTATTCTACTTCCATGAGCTTGTGCACAGTCTTCAATAATTTTAATATTTTTTCCCTTAATTATTTTTTGAATGAAATTCATGTCGGTCGGATTACCATATAAATGTACAACAATAATTGCCGATGTTTTTCTTGAAATTTTTTTTTTTAAATCTTTTAAACAAATTGAATAATCATTTAAGTTAACATCACAAAAAACGATTTTGTATCCATTATTTTGAATGGCTTCTGCGCTCGAAATCCAAGTATTAACTGGTATAATAATCTCAGAACCTTTTTTTAGATTTAAAGACATGATAGCTATTTCTAGTGCATCAGTGCCGTTTCCAAGACTTATACAAAATTTAGATCCAACAAATCTTGCAAAATTGTTTTCAAAATTTTTTATTTCTTGTCCACCCACAAAATTTGATTTTTTAATCAACAAATTTATTTTGTTAATAATTTTTTTTTTTTCAGGGATTAATTTATATAAATTAGTAAATTTTACTTTCATAATAAATTGATTTTTTAAAGAAATACATTAGTTTAAATTATAAAACATATTTTTAAATTAAAATAAACATTAAATGAAACCATTATTAATCAAAACTTCTATTTACCCTGACAACAGGGGTTTTTTTAAAGAACTTTTTCTTAAAAAAAAAATTAAATTTAATTGTAAATTTACTGCTATGTCGTCATCAAAAAAAAATGTCATTCGAGGACTTCATTATCAAAGTAAAAAAAAACAAGCTAAAATACTCTCTGTTTTGAAAGGAAATGCCATTGATATATGCGTAGATATAGATAAAAATTCCAAAAATTTTGGTAAAGTTTACAAATTTATTCTTAAACCTGGATCATTACTTTATGTGCCTAAGAATTTTGCTCATGGTATTGGATTTTTTGGGAGAGAAAATATACTTCTTTATCACTTATCGGAATATAGACACCAGAAATATGAAAGAGGTATAATTTACAATGATAAAAAACTTAATATTAAGTGGGGTATTAAAAAACCTATTTTATCTAAAAGAGATAGTTTAATGCCAACCTTTGATGAAACATTTAAAATTTGAAAGTGATAAAAATTAATAAACCTAAAATTTTAAGTTACTCCATTTATCCTGAATATAATGGAACTTTAATACCTTTTTACACACATAAACATTTTCCAAAATATTTTAAATTAAAGCGATTTTTTTTACTCTATGGAAAAAATAAATTTTTTAGAGCTGATCATGCTCATCAAAAATGTAGCCAAATAATAATTCCTTTACGTGGAAAAATTTATGTAAGTATTAAAAGTAGAAATTATGAGAAAAAATTTGTTCTTGAAGTAAAGAAAAAAAAATGTCTTATTATTCCACCATACAATTGGATAAAAATAAATTTTCAAAATAATCAAGATTCACTTTTAACATTATGCAATTTTGAATATGACAAAAGAGAATATATTTCAAATTACAGGAATTTTTTAAAAATAATTAAAAAATGAAAATTTTAATTACTGGTGGTCTTGGACATATTGGAAGTTTTATAATAAAAAATTTTATCAAATACAAAATAATCGATAAAATTTTCATTGTTGATAATATTAGTAACCAAAGATTTCCAGTGCTTCTATCTATGAATAGCCCAAAGATTAAGTTTTTTTATGGAAATACAGTAGATAAAAAATTATATAAAAAAATTCCAAAAGTTAATATTGTTTTACATTTAGCATCTATCACCAATGCGGAGAAAAGTTTTGATATTAAAAAAGAAATTTATAGAAATAATTTTAGATCATTTAAAAATATAGTTAATTATTGCAAAAAAAATAATTCCAAACTTATTCATATATCTTCAACTAGCGTTTATGGACCACAAAAAAATATTGTAGATGAAAAACTTAAAAAGCTTTTTCCACAGAGCCCATACGCAATAATAAAACTAAAAGAAGAAAATCTTTTAAAAAGCCAAAAAAAAGTAAAATATATTTCTTTAAGATTTGGAACAATTAGTGGCTATTCCGAGGGAATGAGATTTCATACAGCAGTTAATAAATTTTGTTTTAATTCCATCATGGGTATTAAAATACCAATTTGGGGTAAGGCTATTAAACTTTATAGACCTTATTTAAGTCTTAATGACGCTCAAAAGACACTAAAATTTATTATAGAAAAAAATTTCTTTCCATGTGATGTATTCAATATTTTGTCTGAAAATAAAACTGTAAGAGAAATTATTAATATTATTAAAAAAAATAATTATAACCCGAAATTAAAATTTGTAAATTCGAGAATTTTGAATCAAAATTCTTATATGATTAGTAAAAATAAAATTCAAAAGTTTGGCTTAAATTTAAATTCAAAAATAGCTAAAGACATTAAGATTACTTTAAAAAAACTATCTACAAAAATGAGGTAAATGAATAAATATAAAAATTTGACTATTTTTTTTGTTTCATATTTTTCATCATTAAGTATTAAAAACGTTTTAAAAAAAATAGATCCTCGTATCAAAGTTTTAATAATTGATAATGCAAATGAAAAGGATTTTAAAAAAAAATTTTCAAAATTTAAAAATGTTAAAGTTATTGTAAGTAAGATTAATACAGGCCAAACAGGTGGTATAAATTTAGGTTTTAAAAATATTAGTTCTAAATATGCAATTTATATGGACTCTGACATAAATTTTAAAAAAAGTGTAATAGATCAATTCATAAGTGCAGCAAAAAAAATCGACAATTTTGTTATTTTGGCTCCCCAACATGAAAGAAGTAAATATATAAAAGAGTATATCTCACCTAAAGAAAATAAATTTAAAGAATATCAACTTATGAAAATTGTTCATGGTCAGTTTTTATTTTTTAAAATGAAAAATGTAAAAAAGGTTGGTTTATACGACGAAAAAATATTTCTTTATTATGATGAAACAGATTTTTGTTTGCGTGCATATAGAAAAAAACAAAATATTTATGTACTTCCTGAAATTAAAGTCGAACACCTTGGAGGTAAATCTGTAAATTTACCTAACGCTATTGAAATAGAAGCTAACAAAAATTGGCACTATATGTGGTCTAAATTTTATTTTTTTAAAAAAAACTTTACTATAATATATGCACTCAAAAAAACCTTGAGGGATTTATTTATTGATATGATTAAATTTTGTCTGTTTCTTCCTTTCAATTATAGAAAAAGAATTATTTATTATAGCCGAGTTAGTGGACTAATAAATTCTTATTTGGGAAATAAATCATTTAGAAGAATAAAAATACAATAATGTATACAATATTTGGATCAACTGGTTTTATTGGAAATGAAATTTATAATCATCTTAAAAAGATTAGGAAGAAAGTATTCTTGCCTAATAAAAAAAGAACCAAATTTAAAAAAAATCTCGGAAATATAATTTACTGTGTTGGGTCTGATGATTGGCAAAAAAAAACTAAAAAAGGCTTTTATTCTAATTTTGGTCATTTAAAAGAAATTGTTTTTAATAATAACTTTAAAAGTATTATTTTTTTATCTACAACAAGGGTGTATATAAATTCAAATCATACTTTCGAGGGTAAAAATTTACTTATAAATAGCGAAAAAGCTAACGATTATTATAATATTTTAAAGTTAGCATCTGAGTCTTTATTGCTTAGGCTGAATAAAAAAGTTAAGATAATAAGATTATCAAATGTATTTGGTTTTAACTATAAATCTCCATTGTTATTGCCAACAATTATAAGAAATGGAATTAATAAAAAAAAAATTCAAATTATGATTAACCAGAATTCAACAAAAGATTATATTCATATAGATGATGTTATAAAAATGGTTTTTAAAATTTTAAAATACGGTAAAGAAGATATTTATAATGTTGCTAGTGGAAAAAATATTACTATAAAAAGTATAGTAAAGATATTAAAGGAAAAAATAAGATGTAAAATTATACTTAGAAATCAAAGTAAAAAGGTTTTTGAACCAAAAATTAATATAAATAAAATTCGCAAAGAATTTAAATTCAAATCTAAACTTAATATTAAAAAGGATTTACCAGTTTTAATTAAAGAATTTAATACAGTATTTAAGAACTAACTTTTTATAATTTTTTTTAGTTTAATTATATTCATTGAGGAATTAATAGGTGTCTTTGGTTCAGTACTTTTCTGAAAAAATGTGGTAGTTTTCACATTTCTTTTTGTTCTTTTTGCAAATTTAATTATAGAATTTGTAGCACTTCCAATATTAATAATACCTTTTTTTGATAGAAGTTTTGGTAATAATTTCACTACCTCATCGTGGTATAAATAATTTGATTTAACATTTTTGTAGGCATAACTATAAGTCCATGGCCTCTCTAACATTGCAACCCTCAAAATTAATGAATTATTATAAATTTGAACAGCACACTCAGCACCTAATTTACTCCAAGCATAATTATTCATCGGCAATAAAGGTGAGTTTTCAGAATAATTACCTTTTATACCTGGATAAACATACTGTGTGGAAAAATGAACAAGTTTTATATTTAATTTTGAACACTCAATTACTAAATTTGATGTACCTATAATATTTATACTTATACTTTTTTGTATATTCTTATAATGTAAATGCATTGGTCTAGATAAAGCAGCCAAGTGAATGACCATTTTTGGTTTATATTTTATTAAATTTTCCCTAATACTTGATTTATTTAATATATTTAATTTTTTTTTATCTAAAAAAATATATTTTTTATTTTTAATATATTTTTTTTTCATGACAGCAGCGAATCTCCCGTTGCTACCTGTTACTAATATTTTATTTTTAACTCTTTTTCTCATAATTTATGATTTTTTTATCTTCAATTTTAAATTTAATGTCGCAAAAGTTTTTTATTGTGTTTGAGTGTGCAATAAATATTACCAATCTATTTTTCTTAATTTTATCAATTAATTCAAGAAATTTTTTCTCGCCATCAAGGTCAAATGCATTGGTAGCTTCATCAAAAATAATTACTTTTGGATTAGTAACTAAAGCTCTCGCTATGGATATTTTTTGCTTTTGTCCACCGGATAGTGAACTTCCGAGATTCCCTGTGTTAGTCTTTAATCCTTCAGGTAAACTCTCAATTAATTTATCTATTTCAACTAATTTAACAACTCTTTCTATGTTATTTTCTGAAATATCTTTTCTACCGAAAGTTATATTTTCTTTTATTGATGCGTTAATTAAGAAGTTTGTTTGGGATACGTAGCCTATATTTTTTTTCCAAATATCAGATGAAAGATTAAAGTTATTATTATTTATAAATATTTGTCCATTAGAAGGTTTAAGCATGCCTGATATAAGATCTACAAATGTACTTTTACCTGAACCATTGGGACCTTCAATATACGTTGTATAATCTTGGTTTAACTTTAAATTAACATTATTAAAAATATAATTATCTTTAGAATAGAAAAAACTTAGATTAGAAATTTTAATTTCTAAATTAGTTTTCAAATCTATCTTATTAAATTGATTATTTTTTATAATTAATTTTTTTTCTTTATAGATTTCTGAATACCGGCTTGTATTTTTAATTACCTCGTCTATTTGATATTTGCTCATCTTTATAGCTTGAATACTTTGATTATATACAACAAAAATAGGTATCATTCTAAGCGCCGCAAAAGCGTAAATTCCAATTATTGGCAAAATTTCATTTATATTTATACTTTTCAAATCAAAGTACAGCAAAACCAAAATAGTAAATATAACTAACATTAATTCTAAAATATATCTTGGTAGTTTACTCAAAATTGCGTTTGTAATAATTAATTTAGATATTTTTTTTTCATTTTCTTTAAATAGATTTAAAAAATAATTTGCACTTCCTTTTATTTTTATATCCCTTAAGTTAATTATAGGCTCATGAACATATTTTAATCTTAACCTTTCTAGAGTAACTGTCATTTCAGACAATTTAAGAAACAATTTTTTAAAAAATAAAACAAAAATAATCACAAAAGCGGAAAAAAGTAAAAAGATTAAAAAAGTAGCCTTAAAATTTACAAAAAATAGATATCCTGTAATGAAAATTAGTAAAAATGTATTTTTAAATATTTCAATAAACTTCATTAAACCTTGTTGAACAAAAGTTCCTGAGTCACCTAAAATATTTCTGATCATATAAGCGTGCTCTGTTTTAAAAATTTCTTGCCAAGACGAATATAAGAAATATGAATAAGCTTTAAGTGCAATATCAATATTAATTTCTCTGCAATATTTTTGAGTAGTATATTCAAATAATAATAAAAGAAAAATTTTAAAAATTAATATAGATACGAACAGAATTCCTATAATTAAAACACTCTCAAAATTTGATCCAAGATAATTTTCAAAATATTTTAAAATTTTGATATCATTTTTCCCACTATCAAATACAACCGATAATAAAGGTATTATTAGAGAAAAGTTTAATATTTCTAAAATAATAACAAATAATAAAATTATTAATAAAATAAAACTTTTTACTCTATTTTCTTTTCCTATTGTTTCTAAAATTTTAAAGAATTGTTTTATCATTTTATTATAGATTATTATTAAAATTCATTTTTAATACTTATTCATTTAAAAAAACTTAACATTTTATATTTTAATGATTTTAAAAATTTTTTTTTATCGTTATTTAAATGAAGATAAACCTTATTAATAAAAAAAGTGTCTTTTTTTTGATTTATCAAAAAATTGGTTTTTTTGCATTTATTAAGGATCTTTAACTGAGGTAAACTTTTCTTTGTATGAGTAGAATTCCCGCCAAAACCAATGTTTTTAGTATAACTCAATGCTGGATTTAAACAGAATGCTTTATTATAAAAAATTGTTGCATTCCAATAGATTGCCCAAGTTTTAATAATTTTTTTATGATTATTAATTAATTGAGACCAATTATTTAATTTTCCATTTAGAGTAAACTTATCAATATTTTTATTTGAAAATTTTTTTAAAAAAAAATTTGGGTCTACTATTAATTTTTTCCAATATTTTTTGTGTGTTCCCCACCCCCAACAATTCATATTGTTCCACAAAAAGATCTGATTTTCATATTTTAAATTTTTAGTTATTGGATAATTCCATCCACTTACATGCCATATATTTTTTTTTATCTTGAATAAATTCTAATGCATTATTCATAAATATGAGAAAACTTGGGCTTAGAATTAAATCATCTTCTACAACTATAACCTTGGAATATTTTTTGAAGACATAATTTACAGCGTTTATAATATTGTTTTTAACTCCGATGTTGTTTGAATTTAAAATTTTTTTTTTTTATTTTTAAATCATTAATTTTTGATATAAGATTTCTCACTTCTGATACTTTTTTCTTATCTTTCTTATTTGTCTTGGGTCCATCTGAGAAAATGTATATATCAGTATCTTTTATTAGAAAATTTTTCTTTAAAGATTTAATAGTTTTCTTTAAAAAATCAGGTCTATTATAAGTAACTAAGACAACTGGTGCTAATTTCATTTAAAAAATTTTATTTCTATGTTTTCTTTGTAGGGATTATTAGGTTGATAGAGTAAGTTAACTTTTTTTGAATAATCTCTATTTTTTAAAAAATTTTTATTTATAAATACAATTTCTACAGTAAAAGGATTCTTAAATTTATCCATTCCGGTTGAGTTATTTGGTGATATGTTGCAGTTTTTTAATTGATTAATTTTTTTTAAAAAAATTTGTATTTTATTAAGATTTTTGTTTATAGCGTGAAACTCTATAATTAAGCAATTTATTTTTTTTTGATGCAAAATAATTTGTTTAAGTATCTTATACTCATCCCCCTCTATATCAATTTTTAGAATTAGATTTTTCTCATTTTTTAATATATCATTTAATGAAATTTTTTTTTTGTTATAACTTGTTTTTTCTGATATTTTTGATTTAAAATGTTTAATTTGTTTATTTTTCAAAAATTTTAAATAATTATAAAATTTAAAAATATTCTTTAGACTAGATCTATACCTTAAAAAAAAATATGTTGCTTTTAAAGTATACCTTAACCAAAATAAAGCTCCCATGCTATGATCATAAAATAAAATTTTGACATTTTTGTTTCTGTTTAGAAAATTTTCTTCAAAAGACCAGTCCTCACCAAGACCACATGAAATAATTTTTTTAGAAGCTTTAATAATAATTTTTGGAATAAAATATCCACCATCTTTATAAGAACCAATTCTGACCATTGGAATTTGTACTTTTGGTTTAAAAAAATTTGGTAACATTATTATAATTTTTTATAAATTTCCTCAGTTTCATTAGCACAATTTTTCCAACTATATTTTGACAAATTTATGTTTCCTTTATTTATTAACTTTTTTAAAACATCATCTTTATATATAGTCTCTTCTATAATACTTTGAATCTCATCTATGTTTTTTGGGTCAAATTGAATTGCAGCGTCATTTACAACCTCGGGAAAACTGCTTGTATTACTGCAAATTACTGGACACTCCATATTCATAGCTTCCAATAATGGTAGACCAAAACCCTCATATAACGACGGAAAAACAAAAATACGGGCATTTTTATAGAAAAAATTAAGATCTTTTTCATCCCCGTAAAAAAAATGAATATTGTTTTCATTAATTTTTAATTCATTAAATAATTTAATCTCCGATCTGTTAAATTTACCACCTCCAAAACAAACAAAATCAAAGTCGCGCTTTAGAGCTGTTGACTGTGCAAAGGCCTTAATTGTGTTATAAAAGTTTTTATATCTGCTTCTTGAACCAACAAATAAAATAAATGGTTTAATATTTATTTTTTTGTGATTAAAACTTTTTTTTTTATCAACTGCTAAATGTATTACTGAAATATTTTTATTTTTTAAATTATAGTATCGTAAAATATCTTCCTTTGTATTATTTGAAATACATATTATATGATCAGTCTTATCAAAAAGTTTTTTTTTAAACTCAATTTGATCTGAATATATATCCTTATAAAAAATTTCCTTAATGAGATCATATTCAGTGACAATCGTTTTTGATTTTGATTTGTATAAATTTTTTTCATTAAAATATGTATAATGGAGTACATCAGGGTTATTTTTTTTAATAAGGTAATTAAGATAAAATTTATTAAAACCATTTGAAGCTTTATGCAAAAACCCTAATTTATTATAATAGAAAAACCTTTTAGCTTTTTTCGAATTCTTAAGTTCTATATTTTTATAAAATGGAGAAATGATTAAGGGGTCGACATTATTTGAAAAGTTATCTACAAGATTTAATATATACTTGGATGCACCACCGTATTTTTGAAGGGTAAAAACTGAATAATCAAAATAAACTCTCATGTCAAAAGATTAACACCTTACCTCAAGTATTAATTGAGGAGTATTTAAATTTTGCTTAGGCATTTTAAATTTATTTTTAATTTTATTGGAAAAAATTTTTTCTATTTTTTCCTCTTTGATATTAGACCAATCAGCAAAATGATATTTCTTTTCAAATTTATCAAAATCATCAATTATAACCAAAAAATTTTTTTTTAATTTTGAAATTATTGTAAGCTCCTTGATTAAGGGGACATCTTCTTCAGCAAGTTTATTAAATTTAATATTTGTTGATATAATTTTTTTTTTTCCTAACAATTTATTTTTAATCTTAATAAAAGAACTTTCCGCACTATCTTTTTCAATGCTCTGCGCAGAGAAACCTTCATAGCTTGAACTATGAGCATCTAAAAAAATAATTATATTATCTTTTTTTATTTTATTAATTATATTTTCAATTAGCATTGTACTGTTACCTAAATAAAAATTTAAATTTTTGGCTGATTCACTTTCTGCTTTTTTTCTTGCAAATGAATAAAGTTCTCTCACTATTTCAATGGTATGAAATTCAATTTCAGGAAAATTCTTAGCTAATGGTATTATTGATCTGCCCGTGTAAGTTCCTGTTTCAATAAAAGTGTTATAATTTTTAAATTTTGACTTTTTTAAGATTTCATTTAATCTTTGAAAACTGAGTATACCCATAAATTATACTTTTTAAAAAAACTAAAAATAATATTTATTTTTAATATAATTTATTAAATGTCCTTTTTCTTTTAAATTATTTATTTCCTTATCTATTATATTCCAGTCAATAAGATCATTATTTTTTATTAAATATTTAAATATTTTTTTTTGATTTAAAAAAAGTAGCGTCATTAGAAAAAAAAACTTCATTTTTATTATATTAAAGTTACTCCAATTGTTTTTAATGATAATACTATAAATTATCGATGACAAATATTCTGAAGGCTTTTTTACAATATATTTGTGTTCATTTGAAACCATTTCTTCTGAGTATATCGTCTTCATCCATTCTTTGTTTATCCCATCAAATTCCTCAAACTCATTAGTGTCTTTTGGATTTGGAAAAATAGTATACATAATGTAAGGAAAAAATTTAACTTTTTTATATAGATTTTTTTGCTTTAAATATAACTTAATGTACTTTTCCAGATTCCAATCATTTTTATTTTTCATTAAATTATAAAGTTTTTTAGGCTCGGTTAAAATTGGATTTAATATTGATAAATATTCGGAAATATTTGAATTGTTACAAAGGACATACCGATCCGTAATTCCACCATACCCTTCACCATCTGGTATCCAGATAAAATCTTTTTTCATTTTATTCAGTGGTGGATGTTTAAGTGGCCAAAAGAAATCTGATCGTGTAACTATAAACCTATCATATTTTTCAATTAGATTGCTTTCTTGTAGTTTTTGAAGCAACAACCATCTATAAAATATTAGGATTGATGAGCTACCAACTCTATCTTTTTTCCATTCAGGAAAACTATCTAGATGTAGTGTATCTTTAGCTGTAAAACCTTTGATGCCCCCAAGCCAAAAGTTTTTAATATTTAGAAGTATTCTCCAATTCTCTTTAATTTTTTTTGAATTTGAGTAAATTTCATTTTGAGCAAAATCAAATGCATTTGAATAATCATCTCCAAACTCTTCAATAGACCATCTGTACTTTGCGTTTTTCCAAAATGGATTGTTATAATTATATTTTTTTGTTACTCCAATACAAAGAGCTAAGTCTGCGTTAAGTTCGTCTAAAACATGTTTTTTAAAGTTATTCCAAGTTAATTCGTAACTCCTTGTTTGTGCTAAAATGCATACAAGAGTTTTGGTCATTTGGGTAATTGGTGACTAGTTTTACCTAAACTAATTAATTTAATATTAGGACTCTTCGGGATATATCTAAAGGGGTCTATTATAGTTGATTTTTTTGGAAATTTTAATTTTTTAAATTTATTATGTTTTGTACCTATAAAATACAAACCAGTTTCAAATTTTGGTTTTTTTTTGTTAATAAAAGGATCATATCTTACAAATTTTATCTTTTTAGATTTCAAAAAATTTTCTAATAATATAGATGGACTTCCTGTAGTAATATTTGTTTCTGGTTTAAATGTTTGACCTAAAATATATAATTTTTTGTTTTTAGGCAGATGTTTTTTAATCAATTTTACAAACCATTTAGTTTGATTTTCGCGTTGTATCATCGTTGCTTCAAACCAATCCATACTTAGTTTTTTCTTTTTTGCTAGCCATGAAAGAGCGATATTATCTCTGGGGTGACACCCTCCACCATCACCCATTCCACCAATTAAATATTTATTGCTAATTATTCTATTGTTACACATTGATAAAGCTTTTGATACCTCGTCAACATTTGTGTTGGGTAAATTATGGCACAATTCCATTACTGTATTAATAAAAGCAATTTTAGTTGAAATAAAGGTATTATAACAAACCTTAATTAATTCAGCATTCTCGATAGTAGTTTTAAAAAAAGGAGAATTATTTATAGTTTTATAAAATTTTTCTGCTTTTTTTGCAGCTTGATTGTCATCAACTCCAAACAAAATTATTTCTGGTTTTAAGAAATCTTGGATAGTAGTGCCCATAGCAATAAAAAAAGGGTTGTAACATAATTTCACATATTTATTTAGTAATGGTTTAATTTCTCTGCTTGTTGTACCTGGGAGAACTGTTGAAATTATTATTACCACTTTATTTTTTTTTTGATTTTTAATTTCATCAGCTAAATTTTTTATTCCTTTTTTTAAAAATTTATAATCAAAATCAACCCTTTTTTTTGGAATAATGTTAATTCCTTCATATTTTTTATCGTGGGGTGTTTGTATAGGTACAAAAATAATTTCACTTTTAGAGACCAGCTCTTTTATTTCAACTAATTCTAGTTTAGATTTTTTTAAAAGTTTTGGTGCCTCCACTTCCCGATATGGAATTTTTTTAAGTTTAATAAATGATTTTACGTTACTCGAAATGTCATATCCAAAGACCTTGTGCCCTTTATTTTCTACAGCCAAAGCTACAGGCAAACCCAATTTACCGAGACCTAAAAAACCAATTTTCATAAAATGATATATCTTTTATGACTTGCGTATTAAATTGCAACTAAAATCTTATTATTATTTAACTTAGTGCTTATTAATATTAAAAATTTATAGTTTACAAAAATTTATTAAAAGTTTTAAGTGATTTTAGGAGTTTTTTTATTTAAAAATTATTTTTTTTTTGAACTATTTTTAAAATTCTAATTGGTAAAATTTTTTTAATTTTATTTTTTATACTGTGCTGTAAAAGATATAGTTTAGAATACAAACAATTAAGTTTTTTCTTTAAAATTATAGGAAGATATTTTAGGATTATAAAATAATTAATTTGATTTTTTTTTTTATAAAATGTTTCATAAATATAATTATTGTAATCAAAATGTTTCTTATCAAGATAGTTAAATTTTTTACTGTAACCATTTTCAAGCATAGTTTCTTTTCCAAAATAAACCCTTCTCATTAAATTAGTTAACATAAGTGGTAAAGTTGGTTCAATAACACAATCTCTAAAAATCATTTGTTCAATAAGTTCCAGATTTCGTATTGGTCTAATTTTTTGAAATTTATTTTTTTTTTGATTAAAATTAAACTTATAAAGATCTAAATAGTTCGATTTCTTTAGATGATTTGAATTTAAGACAAATATAAAACTACTGTGATGGTGATTTTTACGAAAATTTAAATTTACTTTATGATTGTGATAAACTTTTGGTTGTACGTAAATTTTATTTCTGCTTAATTTTTGTAACTTTAAATTTTTTAAAAGAACTGCATCAAGCCGTAAGCAAATTATAAAATCATAATTAAAATTATTTTTTTTTTCATAATCGACTACCATGTCTAAAGAAGTTATAAAGCTAGTCATTTTTGAAAAGCTTCTAAATTCTGCTCCTAGGCCAGTACTATAGTTAATAATATTTTTAAGATCATTAGTATCTAATCCAAAATATTTTTGAGCTTCAGTCTTTATAGCAACTGGTTTAAACAAATTTTTTAAGTATTCATGCTCTATTTGGTCCCATGAATGTATAAAAATATCGGTGCTATATCTGTTTAATAAGTGTATTTTCAAATGATTATACATGATGCTTAGATCAAGCTTTTCCCCTAAGCCTTCTCTACCAGCATTATAACCTCTTTTACCTGATAACGATAAAGCTACTCGCATTTCTCTTACTTATATTAAAGATTGTATTGATCATTTTATTTTTTTTAGACATCGCAAATTACAATTATTTTCTTAAAAAACTGATTATATTATTTTTATTTTTTTTTAGTTCTGCAGGTGTATTTATCGAAAAAATTTCTACTATAGGGTAGTGAATTATTTTTTTATTATCTAAAATATATTCGTTGTAAACCTGACTTACATAAAATTCATTTTTAACTCTTATATTTTTTTTAATCATCAAATTTGCATAATATTCATATTCTTTAGTCTTATTAAAAAAATAACACCCTGTATTTCCAAATGAACTAACAACTTCCTTTTCTTTTGTCCTTGATACACTGCTCATGTCGTCTAATAATTCAACATACGAAAATCCAGGATTTTTTGTTGGTATAGTGACCAACACTCCATCACTTTTTTTTCTATTTACAAATTCTAAAAAGTTTTTTTTAGACCAATTCATAATTTGATCACAATCTTTAACAATAAGTGGGAGATCATTATTTATTTCTTTAATACCCAACAAAACAGTGCATGCTGCACCATCAGTGTCAGTATTTATTGGGATTATTTTATACTCTATTTTTTTTTTATTAAATATTTCATCGAAATTATTTTCTTTTAAGTGTTGTTCTCGTATCAGAAAATAAAATTTAGCTTTTTCAAATGAAACACTATCTATTACATGTGCAATAAAAGGTTCATTATCAATTTTTATTAATGGTTTTGGAATAGAAATACCCTCATCTAAAAATCTTTGTCCTCGCCCGGCCATCGGTACAACAACATTAATCATCTATAAAGCCCCATTTTTCTATTGCTTGATAGTATTCACTTAAATTTGAATGCTTCAATTTTTTGTTAATATTTAAATCAAATGCTTGCCTCATAGCTTTTGCTCCAGATATAGTGCCTTTTGGATGACCATGTAAAGATCCTCCTAAGCTCATCATTATATCATTACCAAAGTTTTTGACAGTTGTGTCAACTAATCCAGGATGGGATCCACATGAAAATGATGGAACAGTTTTTAAAAAACCTAAATCATGAGTTGATGTTAATATAGACATCCATTCTGATAAGTCCTCTTTAGTGTCTGATAAATAGCCTCCCCACATACCAGCATGAATAAAATCTGCACCGGATATTCTCGCCAATTTTAAAAGTACTCCCCAAGATATTGAATAATGATTGTTTTTGTCTGTTAATACTCTGTCACCGCTTTTTTGATAAAACATTGCAATATTAAAATCAAAACTCCTTAAATATTTATACATATTTATTCCTGACCAAATATTAACATGATAGGCTAAAACATTTTGTTTTACCAAAAACTCAATTCTTTTTAATAAATAAGGCAGATCAGAATTTACACATGGAGCATAAAAAACTTCTTTATTTAATTTTGCAGCCTCATTTTGTACAACGTCATTCACTATTTTAACTCTTTCTTCAAAGGGGCAACATGATGGGTTACCGAGTATTTCATCTTCTTTTATAAAATCTACACCACCTATAACCATATTTTTACAAACTTGTTTTAAAGTTTCTATATCGAGTCCTGTTTTAGGTTTAACAATTCCACCTAATAAAGGTCTATTAATGCAATTTGTTCTTTTTTTAATTTCACTCATACCAATTTTAGGTCCTTTGAAAGTTTTTAAAAAAACGTCAGGAAATTCTAAATCTAATAACCTGCAGCTTAAAATTTCTTCAATATCCATTTGTCCACCCATCACTGTACAAATTAATTGAGTAATCCCATCTTGTTCGAGATCAAAATTTTTTGTTGGATAAGCAATTTTTATAATAGCCTCTTTTTTATTTTTTAAATTTTCAGGATGATCTAATATAATTGCTAAATGATTATCAAGTAATTCCTCAGTTTCACTATCTAGCCTTACATTTGGATTTCCAATGGACTGGCCAATTGCTACTCCACTTGCAGCTTTAATCATATCGTTACTTTTGATTAGATACTTTGCAATAAAATATTTTTTGTTTTCAACGCTTTCGTTAAATAAAAAATTTTCAAATTTTTTTTTCATATACATATTAGTAATTAATTAATCTACAATTTTCACTAAAAGATTTTATACTATTGGGGGTACCCAATGACGCTACAAGTTCACAATCATATCCTTTAACTTTATAATTCTCTTTTATCATTTCATTGTATACTAAACTAATCATAAATTTTCCATTTGCAGATTTCTTTTTTCTTTTGATCATTAAGTCACAAAAATAAAAAAAGTTTCCGGCTTTTTTAAAATAACTAATACATCCCGTTGAATTTGTTGATATAGGTTTTTTATCTTTCTCTGAAATTTTTATGATATTTTTTTTTAAGTCAAGAATTGCATAACCCCTATTATAATAAAGGGATTGAAAAATTGGAATACAGCCATCAAAGTTTTTATATAAACAGAAATTATGAAAATCTTTTAGATCTAAGTATTGATCCAAAAGATCGATAAAGATAGGCTTGTTCTTGGAAACTAAATCTTTGATTGACATTACAGTTTGTGGGGCACCATCAGTGTAACTATCTAATAATTTAAACTTTATTTTTTTTCCTAAAACTTGAGAAATTTTTTTAACTAAATTATATTTTTTTTCATGCGATTTATTAAATATAAATAATCCCGTTGATAAATCATAAGGTCGTGAAAGTTGAATCCACTCAATTAATTTTTTATTATAAACATTTAGTAATAGTTTATGATTACCCATTTTTTCAAATTCTGTATTCGGTCCTGCAGCTGGTATAATAAGCTGAATATTATTTTTCATTTTTTTTAATATTTTGAATTTTCTTCTTATACTTAAGAATATAATCTGAGCATATTCCTAGGTAACCTAAAGATTTATCAAATTTTTTATTTCTTTCAGGAAGAACATAGATACTTTTTTTTTTATTGAGTTTAGTTCCAGGAAAATTCCAAAAATAACCTTTGCTGGTAAGAACAACTTTATCACTTTCATGCCAAAAATAATTTAAATTGAGTTTTCTTAATTGGTAAAAACAATCAAGGTTTTTTGCATGTATCCAAAGTTTTTTGTTTTTTAAAAATTTTTTATCAACTTTATACAATGGTTCATCATGTCCCAAAAAAAAATTATTATTTTGAAACCATAAGTCTATCTCAACATCAAAGTTTTTTTTTAATGCATAATTAATATATTCAATCTTATTTTCCTCTTTTTTATTTGGGCCGTTTAGATTGCCTCTATGAGAAATAAAAATCAACATATCCTCCTATATAGTTGAAAATCATTTACTTAAATTTATTTCTGATTTTAGTTCATCGTATTCTTTCATCTTTTTTTTCATAAAATTAACGGTCAATCTTGTTTTAGTAGCTAAACCAGTGGGTGTTAATATGTAAAAATAATTTATCTTTTTAGGATTCTTTTTAAAATTTTCAGCTTTTACCAAACCTTTTTTTTGTAGGGCTTTCAAACAATAGTTTAATTTACCCAAACTAAAACCAAGCTCTAAAGCTAGTTTTCTTTGGGAAGCCTTAGGATTTTTTTTTATTTTCCTGAGAATTTCAAATTCGTCTTGATTAAAACTCATAATTTATGTGTTCAAACGTTGAACAATATAGCGTTCAATATTTGAACAGTCAATCATTTATTATTCGTTCTTTGATAATGTTTAATCAGCTTATTTATAATTTCTTTACCGTAAATATAATTAATTTTCTTTATATTGTTTTTTTTTAATGTTTCTAAATAATTTGACTTTTTTAATTTTATTTCAATCGGTCTCAAAAATTTTTTACTATTTTCTATAATAAATTTTTTGTAATTCAGATTAAAATAATCAAAAGCAAATTTCAACATTTGCCTAGCTGAAAATAATTTTCCATTGGATAGGATGAAATCTTGAGGTTTTTTATTAATAATTTTTAAAATTATTTTACATTGGTCTTCACACCAATTCCACTCACGTTGAATATCAAGATTTCCAAATTTAGTTTTGGTATTAAACTTTTTTGCATTAATTGCTGAAAGACATATTTTTGGTATTAAAAAAAATTTTTCTCTTAATAAAGACTCAGTGTTAAAAATAATTGCATTATAGGCCCTCACGTTATAATTTTCTCTATAAAATTTCGTAAGATTAAAAGCTTTCAACTTTGCTTGACCATATGGGTTGACTGGCAATTTTTTTGTATTACTAGAAATTTTACCTTTTATATTTCCATACATTTCTGAAGAAGCTGCATGGATAAATTTAACATTTATATTTTCATTATGTATTACTTCCAGAAAATTTTTACAACCTAGATAATTGCTTTTCATTGTTTCTAATTTCTTTATAAATGAAATTTTTGGTGAGCTTTGACCTGCAAAATAAAAAATATTTTTAGGTTTATAATATTTAATCAAGTTTGAAATTTTTTTTTTATCATAAATATCTAATCTAATTATAGTAGAAAGCTTATTTAATTTTTTTTTATTAATTGATCTTGAAGTTATTATAACCTTTTCTTTCTTTTTATTTATTTGTTTACTTAGTATGATACCAAATTGGCCTGTGCCCCCAATTATTATACTATTATATTTTTTTCCCATTTTTAAAAGTGCAAATAAATTATTATTAGATTGTTTAAATAATTTTATTTAAAATTATATAAAATATGTAACATTATTACCTTTATATTATTTCCCCATATTTTTTCGTTTTTTTATCCATTTCAACCCAACTGTCGCCTGGTAATAAACATAGTAAATTTTCTTTAAAATATACTTTGTAATTTTCATGCATATATTTCGCTCCACTCTTTGGTTTATCTATAGTGCATCTCCCGTGATGAAAACCAACATAAACAATCGTATCAAATTTATCTTTTATTTCTTCATTTACAAATTGGTGTTGAATTCTTGGATAACCTTTAAATGTTTTGTGAACAGTTTCATTTTCCTCTAGAACAATAAATTTATGATTTACATCATGCATGTATTCATCTATTTTATTGCAGTAATAATTATTAATATTACTGACATATTCATTATCATAGGGTTTGGGTTGTTTCTCCCAAGGATCAATTATTAACCATACTGCTTCATTTTTAAGTTTTTGTAAAAGTGGAGTATTTTTCAATTCACTTGGAACAATATAAAATTTAACTCTAGATAAAACTCTAACTATTAAATATATGAATCTTGATATTTTTAATAATATAAATTTAAAAACCTGTTTCATAATATTAAATAATAAAACATTAATATCTAAATTTTTCTATTTTTAAATTTTTTAACTTTTAATTGAAAAAACCATTATAAATTTTGCTTTTACGAAGAGATATTAATTAAAAGCAATATAGCGTTCAATATTTGAACAGTCAATAATTAATTGCTAATATTTTTGATAAAACTAATAATTTGATGTAAAAATTTATTTAATGAAAAAAAAATATTTGTTAAAAGATCAAATAAATGTAGTAAGCGGCCGCTAAAAAAATTTCAAAAAAAATTGAAATTATTATAGGCAAAATTTAACTTAATATAAAAATAAAAATTATGCTATCTAAATTTTTCATCAAAAAAAGAAAAGTTGGTAACAACGAAAAGCCCCTTATAATCGTAGAGATTGGAATTAACCACAATGGTTCACTTAAAAAGGCTAAAGATCTTGTAAATAAAGCGTGGAAATCAGGTGCAGAAATTATTAAACATCAAACTCATATAGTTGATGACGAAATGTCGGAAGAGGCTAAGAAAATAATTCCATCGCATACTAAAGATAGTATCTATAAAATTATAAAAAAATGTTCCCTATCAGAAAACGATGAATTTGAGCTGATGAAATATACACAAAAAAAGGGTCTAATATTTATCAGCACTCCATTTTCTCGTAAAGCAGTCGATAGATTAATTAAATTTAAAGTCCCTGCATTTAAAATAGGATCTGGAGAATGTAATAATTATCCATTAGTGGAATATATAGCTAGGCATAGAAAACCAATAATTTTAAGTACTGGGATGAATACGATCGAGTCTATAAAACCTTCAGTAAAGATTATTAGAAAATTTAAAGTTCCATATGTTTTGTTACAGTGTACAAATATCTATCCAACACCCTCAAACCTAATAAGGTTAGACTCAATCAATACACTCAAAAAAGAATTTCCAGACGCATTGGTTGGATTATCTGATCACTCAGAAACAATTTTTCCATGTCTTGGTGCTATAGCACTTGGGGCCTGTGTAGTTGAAAAGCATTTTACAAGCAGCAAAAATGATAATGGGCCAGATATATCTGCATCAATGGATCCGGATGAACTTAAAATATTAATTAGAGGTTCAAATGAAATTTTTAAAGCTAAGGGATTTGGAAAAAAAGCAGTTAAAGGAGAAAACTCAACTCTTAAGTTTGCGTTTGCTTCAGTTGTAGCGACAAAAGAAATAAAAAAGGGATCTAAATTTACAAAAGAAAATTGTTTTCCTAAGAGACCAGGTATTGGAGATTTTTTAGCTAAGGATTATAAAAAAGTGCTCGGAAAAACTGCAAAAAGAACAATTAAAAAAAATACTTTAATTAAAAAAAATCAAATTAAATAATGAAAAAAATACTTATCATTACTGAAAGAAGAGCCGATTTTAGTAGGTTCAAACCTATAATAAAGCTTATTCAGAAAGATAAGAGGCTAGATTATCAACTTATAGTAACTGGTCTACACTTAATAAAAAAATATGGATATACAATTAAGGAAATCGATAAAGATAAATTTAAAGTCTTTTCAAAATTTAAAATGTTTGACAATGAATATTTTGTTAAAAATGACGGCGCTGAGATGGTAAGAGCAATTGGAAAAGCCTTTTTAAATATTTCTCGTTTATTAAAAAAAGCAAAACCAGATTTGATTTTATCTGGATTTGATATCGCTGCTAACTTCGCTATTAGTGTTGCAGGAGCTCATATGAATATTCCTGTAGCACATATTCAAGGTGGAGAAGTATCAGGCACAATTGACGAGTCCATTAGACATGCTACATCCAAATTTTCAAATTTTCATTTTACTGCAAATAAAGAGACAAGAAATAGACTAATCAAACTTGGGGAAATTCCTGAAAACATATTTCCTGTTGGGTGTCCATCTATTGATGCTTTGTTATCTGCAAATTTAGTCAAAAAACAGTTAATTAAGAAAAAATTTAAAATTGATTTAAATCAAGAATTTTTAGTAGTAATCCAGCATCCGGTAACTAGTGAGCAGAACACTTTGTCTCAAATAAATAAAACATTAAGTGTAATTAAAAGTTCTAAGATGCAACACTTAGTAGTATTTCCTAATAACGACTCAGGTGCCAACAAAATTTTACAAGAAATAAAAAGAGCAAAACTTAATTATATTCCAACACTATCTTTATCTGAATACAGAACTTTATTAGGTGGAAAAATGATACTTTTAGGTAATTCAAGCTCAGGAATACATGAAGCTGCATCATTTAAAATCCCTGTCATTAATATAGGCTCAAGACAAAGTGGAAGATTTAAACCAAAAAATGTTCTAAGTGTGAATTACAATAAAAAAGAAATTGAAAAAGCTATTAAAAAAGCAAGGAGTCAAATTTTTAATAAAAAAATAAAAAATATTAGAAATCCTTATGGAGATGGAAAGTCAGCCTTAAAAATTATTAATATTATCAAAAAGCTTAAGTTAAAAAATTTTAATACTCAAAAAAAATTAACATATTAAATTGAAAACTATTTTATTAATTGGATCAACTGGATTTTTAGGCTCACATCTCAAAAAAAAATTAAATAAAACATATAAATTAATATGTGTGAGTAGAAAAAATCAATTTGATATAGGTAATTTAAAAAAGGTTAAAAATTTATTAAACAGAAAAATTGATTTTATAATTAATCTGTCTGGTCAAATTTCAACTAAAAAAGATATGTATAATACAATAGTAATAGGTAATAAAAATATTATTAGTGTGTTGGAAAATAAAAAAATTAAGCCAGTCGTTTATTATATTTCAACAACATTAGTTTATGGATTTTCTAATAAGCTATTAAATGAAAAATCAAAAACATTTCCATTATTGGACTATTCTAAATTTAAAAGGATATCAGAATTACAATACTTAAAATCTGACTTAAATTTTAAGATACTCAGAATTGCAAATATCTACAGCTTAAATAAAAATGGAATTTTGAAATATTTGATCAATTGTTTCTATTCTAAAAAAAAATTAAGTATTACAAATATAGAAGCATATAGAAATTATATACATGTTGATGATTTTTCAAATATAATAAAAAAAATCTTAAAAACAAAATTAATTCATAATATTTATAACTTAGGATATGAAAACTTTAAAATACGAGAGTTGATAAAGATAATTGAAAAAAAATTTCAAATCAAACTTAATTATAAAAATGAAAATTATAGACTTTCTAAAGTTTCATCCCAAAAAATAAGAGCAACTAGATTATTATCAGAAATAAAATATAAACCTAAGATAAAAATAAATAAATTCTTAATAAAAGTAATTAAAAATGAAACTTGATTTTTTAAAAAATAAAAAAGTTCTTATTACTGGTGGAAGTGGTTCAATCGGATCTTGGCTTGTTTTAACTCTTCTTAAGTCAAAATGTAAAATAATACGAGTAATGAGTAATGATGAAAATGGTTTATATGAACTATCAAGAGAAATAAATAGTAAATTTGTAATTAATTATAATTTGTTTTCTGATCAAATGAGGAAACAAAAAATTAGATTTTTTTTAGGAGATATAAGAGATATCAAAAGATGCTATGAAGTTACAAGAGATGTTGACATTGTTGTGCATGCTGCAGCTTTAAAACATGTAAATATTTCAGAATATAATCAATCTGATGTGATGCAGACAAATGTACAAGGAACTAAAAATATGGTCAAAGCCTCAATATATAATAATGTTTCAAAATTTTTATTTATAAGCACGGATAAAGTAGTTTCACCAACCAATATTATGGGAAAATCAAAATTGTTAGCCGAAAAATTCGTTATTGACTCAAAAAAATTAGTAAAAAATAAAAAAATCAAAATATCTGCAATAAGATTTGGCAACGTGATTGGGTCAAGAGGATCGGTAATACCTAATTTTATATCTTTGCTGCAAAATAATAAAAATATAATGGTAACAAGTAAGAATATGGTAAGATTTGTGATGACCCCTAATGAGGCAATCAGTTCAATACTGGACGTTTTAGATCAAATGAAAGGTTCAGAAATATTTATTAAAAAAAGTATGAGATGTTTTAAGATCATTGATTTGGCTACAGCTTTACACGGTTATTTTAAAAAAAAAGGTAATAAGAAAAGTAAAATTGTAATATCTCAGAAAAATAAGGGAGAAAAATTTGAAGAAGAACTATTTCTGCAAAAAGAAATTCCTAAAATAATGATAAGTAAAGGTATGTTTATTATAAAAAAAAAAATAAAAACCCCTAAAAATATGCGTTTTATAGGTAAATATAGAGTAAGCAATTTTAATTTTATGAGTCAGCATAGAATTATAAAACTATTAAAAAATTCCAAGGTTTTGAAATAAAAATTTTATGTCAAATGGTATTATGTTTCATCATTTTCACGGAAAAGAATTTCCTAAAGTTCAAGGTTCAATAGATAAATTTGAATTCTTAAAAATTATAGATTATTTAAAAAAAAAAAGGATATCATTACACCTGAAGAATTTTAAAATATAATTATAAAAAAGAAAATTAAAAGTAATAAGATTTGCCTTACTTTTGATGATGGAATTAAATCGCAAAAAAAATTAATTTTACCGATTCTAGATCGGTTAAATATAAAAGCCTTTTTTTTTATTTATACAAGTATACTTAAAGGGGAAACAGACAATTTAGAATATTTTAGAGATTTTAGGTGTTTGAGTTATAAAAAAATAGATACTTTTTATAAAGACTTTTACTTAAACTTGAAAAAGATTTTTCCACAGAAAGAAAAAGAGCTTTATTTAAAATATAATGAAAAGTATCTTATCAATTACAAGTTTTATACTAAAGAAGATAGAAAGTTTCGTTTTTGTAGAGATATAATTTTAAACACGAGAGAATATAATGTTATCGCTGAAAAAATGATGAAAGCTAAAAAGTATCGAAAGAAAGATAGAAAAAAACAACTTTTTATGAATATAAGTGATATCAAAGAGATAAGCGAGAAAGGTCATACTATTGGCTTGCATTCTCACTCGCACCCTACAAAAATAGATAAACTTGACTACAAAGTACAGTACAAAGAATATTCAAAATCAAAAAAGATACTTGAGAAAATTTTAAAAAAAAAAGTTTGGGCGATGTCACATCCGTGTGGTAACTATAATAATAACTCATTAAAGATTTTAAATAAAATTGGTATTAAAATTGGTTTTAGATCTAATCTTTCTATAAAAGAAAATGCGTCTATTTTAGAAGTTCCACGAGAAGACCATACTGATATTTTAAAGAAATTAAAATAAAAATATTTAAAAAAAATTTATTTTTTTAAATCCTTTTTTATACAAATTTATTATATTTTTAACCAAATCAACATCTGAGTGATTTTCATTACTTGAATGGTATTTATCATAAACATATATTGAAACTTTATTAAATAATATTTCAGAAAAAAAAGGGACCGATGAGAATTCAGATATAATTATTTTTGCTTTAAATAGTTTAGGCATAACTTCGAAAGGTAATTCATTTAAAGGGGATGAATCTATTATCTTAAATTTTATTTTCTGTTTTTTAATTTTTTTAAGTAAAGCTTTTTGAAAATTGCCTTTATTAACCCAAGTCCCCTTCTTATTTATTTTTTTTTTATTTTTAATTAACACAATATCCTTTTTTTTATTAATTAATTTTAAAATTTTAGAAATTAAAATTTTCGATTGTTTTGGATCTTGATGTAATGACGTATTGCCTACCGCTAGTAAAATAAAATTTTTTTTTAGATTTTTTTTTAATTTTAAGCAGCTTATTAATTGATCAATAATTATATTAACACTTTCTTTGCTCACAATAATTTTTTTTACTAAGGGCGAAAAACCTAGATATGATCTATCAACAATTAAATTTTTTTTAAGAAATGAATTTCTAAATCTATTACCAAATAGTGTAATATATCCTTCCCATTTTATTGGTCCATAATATAAAATTTTTGCAGAAAATAGTATTTTTATAAAGATATTATAAATATAACTTTTATAATTTATTTTTTTTTGAGAAATAATTGATGCAATTAAATTTCCGTGTCCATGCTCAATATAAAAAGTTGGCTTTCTTTTTTTTGTTAATTTAAAAACGGCATACTCTATATCGTCGCCACCACTATATATTTTTTTTATTGTGTACTTCGATATAATTTTTTTTATTAATATTGATAATTTTTTTACTTCTGCAGATCTCTTAAAATGATAAGAAAGATAATTTTTAGAATTTAAAGTGCCACGTTTATAATTTATAAATTCTATTGAACTAAAATAAATTTTTAAAAAATTTTTACATTTATTTATAACTTTTCTTGAAAAGAACTGTCGGTTTACAATTAATAATCTATCATTATTTTTATTATTTTTTTTTCTTAAAAATGCAATTAGTATAATCAGGGATATAAACGTTCTAACATAATATAAGTTTACTTTTTTTTTATTCATTTTTTTTTGGCAAACATAAATAAATTATTCAATAAATTTTCTTTATTTTCTTTTTTCACATCCGTTCTCAATAATGTAGTGATACATGAACGTAAATTTACTGATATTATTCAGTTTTATCATTAATAAAAATTTTTTGTTATACCAGCTCTATCTATTTTTCCATTTAAATTTTTAGGTAAATTTTTTATAATATTTATCTTTCTAGGAATCATATAATAAGACAAATAATTTCCTAAATTATTTCTAATTTCTATTTCTTCCTTTTTTTTTGTTAGTGAAATTACTGCAACTAGATAATTTTTGTATTCTTTATTTTTTTTTTCGAAGACAACAACATCTTTAACATAACTTAACTTTTTAAAATTTGCTTCTACATCTGGTATTTCAATTCGATATCCATTAATTTTAACCATTTTATCTTTCCTGCCCATGCAAATATATATGTTTTCAATTTTTTTTACTTTGTCGCCTGTTAAAAAAGTGTTTTTATTTGAAAAGATGAACTTACCTTTATTTAATCTTTTAAACATATAGCCTTCGCTTATCATCGGTCCAGTTACAAGTAATTCATTTTTCTTTATAATGGGATGAACAGTGCCAAATGGTTTTCCAATTGGAACGAGGTTATATTTTTGATATTTTTTTAAATTATATTTTGAGCATTTATGAAAAAATACCCAATTACCCATTTCGGTTCCACCATAACAATTGAATATATTTTTAAAATTTGTTTTTTTATATAAAAAATTCAGTAAATTTAGATAAAATGGCTCTCCTGTAATAATTAAATTTTTTCCACTTATTTTTAAATTGAGTTTCAGCATAATTTCTTTAATTCTTCCAAATGTAGATGGTACAGCGACTAAATTATTTATCCGGTTTTTTTTATAGTGATCAATTAAATAATAATTATCTGACTTGGTCACACTTGGTACGATCGTTGATCCAAAATATATAGCTGGAAAAAATATATCAAAAAAAATGCTAAATGCGGTATCATAATAATCACCAAAAATAAGATTTTTTATTTTATTTTTATAGAGGTGTTTTTTTTGCTCAAAAACGTCTGCAATAATATTTTTATGTGAAATTTTAATTCCTTTTGGTAAACCAGTTGATCCAGAGGTAAAATATATAAAAGCTGTTGCATTTATATTTAAATTTTTAACATCATCCAAAATATTGGACCTTTTATAACCTGAATATGATCTAATTTCTTTAAACTTAAAACATTTAATTTTTCTTTTTAAAAGATTAAGAATTTCTGAATTTTCATGATCATAAAAACATATGTCAGGGCTTGTTTGATGAATAACGTTTTTAACTTTTTCTAGTGGTAAGTATATACTTAAAGGAACCCAAATATTTTCAGAGACCAAAATAGGAAAAATTGAAGAGTACATTTCAAATGTTTTATTTGAGTATGTTAAAATAATTTTATTTTTTAATTTCTTTTTTTTTATAAATGCTAAAACGTTTAAAGCATATTCGCACGTTTCAAAATAACTATAATTTTTTTCAAAATATTTATAAAAATTATTTTTTTTTTTAAAATTGTTTAATATTGAATAATAATAATTTTTATGGTACATAATTTTAATGTCTTACACAGGTTTTAAAAAAATTTCTATAAAAACTCTTACAAATTTTAGTTCCAAGGTTACAAAAAAAAAATTAACTGAAAAAGACGATTTATTTAAAATACTTGATTCTTTAGAAATTATGACACTATTGTTGGATATTGAAAATAATTTTAAAGTAAAACTGAATATGATTAAACTCTTGAATGATAATAAATTAGATTTAAAAAAAATTGCATCTAATTGCAGATAATATTACTCATATATTTAAATTAAAGAATATTAGGCCTATCACCATCTCCATCTCCCTTAACTAAAACAATCTTAGATTTATAGTTGTTCTTTAAAACACAATAGTTTCTATAATCTACTTTATTACTATATGGCTCAAATAATTCTGGAATAAAATCTTTAGTTTTCTTAAGTGAGAAACCTAGGTTTTTTAATTCTGTACTTAATCCTGTTGATAAAAAATCTATATATTCATAATTATTTTTTTGTAGAAATTTTTGTACTGCAAAATATATATTCTGCTTTTGTTTTATATCCCCATAAAAATCAATCACACGAATGATACTAATTTTATACTTTTTAATTTTTATAACTCTACAAATAAAAAAAAATTGTAATTTTTTTTTATAGTAAAAATTTAAGCAATTATATTTATAAAAAGGATTCTTAAAATATTTATTTTTAAAATATTCTATACTTTTTCTAGGTCTAAAAAAATATGAAGGTAGTTTAGCTATAAAATTTTTGTTAATTATTGTAAGTTGTTTATCCGGGTTAAACATCTTTTTTTTATTTTTTAATTTTTTAAAAACAGCATTTCTAGATTTAATATTTTTTATATAACAATTATCAAAAAGTTTGATCTTCCCAAAATTTTGAAAAATTTTTCCAGAAACATTTATGTCAATTCCTGACGTTGCTAAAAATTTCGGATTAATTTTATCAAAAATAAAATTTAATAATGGAAGTGAATTGATTAACTTGTTTTTTTTGACCCAAAAAGCTATATGGTAATCATTATTTAATTTCTTATCCCAATTTTTGTAAGGCATAAGTCCTAAAGCGCTAAGTAAATTTTCATTTTTATCAAACAGCCCTATGATAGATAAATTATCTTTGTTAAAAAAATTATAATAAAAATTAACAATTTTTTTAGACTTTGTTAAAATGTGATTTTTTTTATA
>MDTB01096016.1_pt1 | contig 33234 bp, 29 predicted proteins | sample 811161 | NCBI WGS metagenome assembly MDTB01 (sample SAMN05326650, study PRJNA326480) | marine metagenome | isolation source: seawater | place: Mediterranean Sea | collected 2009 | reverse complement strand
GTGGTTCCAGAGTCGTCTACCCGGGAAATCATCTCCTTTGGAGATGAGGAACCGGACCCTGCGGAGTACGCAGGGGGGAAAGCTTCCCCAAGCAGAACCCCCTGCTGCTCCCACTTTTGGCCTTTTCAAAATTATTTTCTCTGGGATAAGCTCTAGCTATTTCCTGTCATTGACTCTGGTCTGACCCACTTATCAAATTGTTCTTCAGTGACCAGCCCCAATCTCAATGCACTCTCCCTGAGTGTTAGGTTATTCTGGTGAGCGTCCTTGGCAATCTTCGCAGCGTTATCGTATCCGATGTGGGGATTAAGAGCGGTTACCAACATCAGAGAGTTCTCCAGATGCTCGGAAATCTTATCCTCATTAGCAACTAATCCATTGACACACTTTGAAGTGAAAGAGCGACAGCTGTCTGACAGGATTGTGATTGAATGGAGTAAGTTATGAATCATCATGGGCTTGAATACATTCAATTCGAAATTACCTTGGCTCCCTCCTATCGAAATAGCTGCATGATTGCCTATAACTTGACAACATACCATCGTCATAGCCTCAGACTGTGTGGGATTGACCTTTCCCGGCATAATACTGGATCCTGGTTCATTGGCAGGCAGGGATAGTTCGCCGATTCCGCATCTAGGGCCAGAACCGAGCCACCTTATGTCGTTTGCAATCTTCATTAATGAAACTGCAAGTGTGTTTAGTGCTCCCGATGCGGAGACAATTGCATCATGGGCTGCTAACTGGGAGAACTTGTTCTCGGCACTGATGAATGTCAGGCCAGTTTGTTGGGAAATACTGGTGGCAACTTTTTCTGAGAAGTCGGGATGAGTATTCAATCCAGTTCCGACGGCAGTTCCCCCTAACGCTAGTTCGAATAGGTCGGTCAATGCAAACTCTATCCTCCGAATATCAGCATCCAACATGTATACGTATCCTGAAAACTCTTGACCGAGAGTAAGTGGCACTGCATCCATGAGATGTGTTCTGCCAATCTTGACAATTGGTGAAAACTCCTGCGCCTTGGCCTCCAAAGCGTCCCTTAGATTATGCACTGAAGGAAGTAGTTGATTCGTGATTTGCTCGGCTGAAGATATATGCATTGCCGTTGGAAACGTATCGTTACTAGACTGACCCCTGTTAACATGATCATTTGGGTGGACGGGTGTCTTACTTCCCAATTCTCCTCCTGCGAGCTCTATTGCCCTGTTGGCGATCACTTCATTTGCATTCATATTTGTTTGAGTCCCTGATCCTGTTTGCCAGATCCTGAGTGGGAAGTGTCCATCAAGACTTCCTGTAATTACCTCATCACATGACGAGGAGATCAGAGAAGCGATGTTGCTGTCAAGCTGACCTAGTTGGGAATTAGTTTCTGCGGCTGCTTTCTTCAGAATCCCAAAGGCTCTAATGACTGCCCGCGGCATTAAGTCGTCGCCGATATCGAAGTTCTCAAGGGATCTAGCTGTCTGTGCTCCATAATATCTATCTGCAGGTACGACTACTTCTCCCATGGTATCAATCTCGACTCTATTTTCTTCTGGATTCGCCCTAGCAGATCTTTGATGAGATGGGGCTTCGTTAACCTCTTGATGAGAGTTCCTTGATGAAAGGCCATCTTCAATCATCTTAGAAATTGTAGCGGATCTTCCCTTAGTCTTACCTTTGCCCACTCTACGGTCTAGCTTCCTAGCGGTTTCCTCTGGAATGCTAATACTGATTATCCTACGATCTCCTACTCGGTGCTTTGCCATATATTTGGCATTAATTACTTATTAATAAACTCTATGATAGATTATTAGTATAACGTTTTACTAATGTCTCTCAACCTTGATTATCTTTTGAGGATCGTATGGCCTGTCCCCTGGTTGAGTATCGCAGTTCTCGATCTTGTGAACATTTTCCATTCCTTTTACGACCTTTCCAAATACGGCATGATTGCCGTTTAACCATGGTGTGGGGACAGTGGTCAGGAAGAACTGGGAGCCACCTGTGTTGCGACCAGCATTAGCCATAGAGAAAAGTCCTGGAGTATCGTGGCTCTTGGCGAGTGCTGAGGCTTCACAAGGAATCTTCCAACCGGGACCTCCAGTTCCAGCTCTTCCATTGTGCGGGTCTCTAGAATGAGGACATCCTCCTTGAATCATGAAATCTTTGATTACCCTGTGGAAATGTAGTCCATCATAGAACCCATCATCCACAAGTCTGAGGAAGTTTCCTGTGGTCTCTGGACAGTCTTCAGTAAAGAGTTCGATATCTATTGGTCCCGCGCTTGTCGTCATTCTAACTATGGTAGGCATGGATTAAGCGGGTGACAAGCGGTCCAATAGTGTAACGTTTGAAAACACCGTATTTTGTGATGTACAGATACATTCCTAGGCGATGATAGATCCGGGTAAAACACTCTCTGGGAGTTCCAGCAGTCTGACGGTACCATCTGGATCCAATGCACCAAGAATCAGAAACTGGCTGATGAAACCAGTGGGAAGAGTCTTGTCGCCGAGGTTTATTGCACCCACTACTTTCCTACCAATTAAATCATGTCGTGAATAGTTGGTTATCTGTGCTGAGCTCCAGAGCTTTCCGACCGCTGGTCCAAAATCAACTTGAATCTTGTATGACGGTTTCCTCATTTCCGGGAACTTCTGGACATCAATGATTACTCCTGATCTCAGATCTAGGTCAAAATAGGCTGATGCTCCGACATAATCCTTCATTGGGTGTTTCTCGGGAGAATATGGAGTTCCTTCCGGATCTATGATATGTTGGCTCAATCAATCACCTGTAATATTTGACCTTAGTAACAGTGGCATGAGAGGTATTCCAGCAGATTTGAATGCTTCAATTCCTCCCTCCTCTCTATCAAGAATAGTAATGCATGCTGCTACTTTACAACCCATTGAATTCAAGATCTCAGCCGCTTTCAACGCTGATCCCCCAGTGGTGGTGACGTCTTCGAGTAATACCACCTTATCTCCTGATCTGATGGTCGAGCCTTCTATTCCTGGTGGATTCCCTGTCTTTCTACCTCCTCTGCCCTTAGGCTCCTTGCGAACTATGAATCCTCTAATTTGTGAGCCTTTACGGGCCTTAGCGATTGCGATAGCTGTTAGGGGAACAGCCCCTAACTCCAAGCCACCAACGGCATCTACACCACCGATGTCTTCAATTTTTTCATGAATTAGGACCCCAAGAAGGTGAGCACATTCTGGATTCATCATCACTGGTTTCATATCAAAGAAATGAGGACTCTGCCTGCCACTGGCTAAGGTGAATAGGTCATTGGGGGAGTGAAGGTATGCCAAATCTCTCACCCTGTCAATAAGGAGTAGCTTTGCTTGAGCGGCTGAAATCGACTGCATATCCGACTAATCCGAGTAATGGTAATCGAATGAAGCTTCGGTAGGTAATTAGCCATCGAGTGTGGAAATACGGTCAATGTTCTTGAACGGTCTAGTCTGTTGGACAGCTATTAGCGCGGGGCTTAGTTATGGTTGACCAACGTGAATCTGTGTCGGGCTATGATTCAGATAGGCTTTCATCCGAAGTTGAATCCTACCAGGAATGGCTTGATCTGAGGACTCAGGAAGTATACGACATAGCTCTCCAAGCCAAGGCGAAGGGTCTTGACTTCAGCACTGAAATAGAAATCCCCAGAGCTGCAGATTTGGCAAGTAGGACTGAGAAACTTCTAGAGGAGTATCTGAAGGGACTAGAGATAGAGAGTGACCTTCGAGCAATACTGCTGAAAACTGACAGAGAAAGCGCATCTATCCAGATTGCGGTTAGTGTGGCAAAACGGATGTATGAGCGTGACGGAGATCTAAGAGAGGCAATAGATTGTGGACTCAGGGTGGGCCTAGCTGTACTCACAGAAGCTGTTCTTGTAGCGCCGCTGGATGGCATTGGTGCGGTCAGAATTCTCAATAATTCAGATGGCTCAGAGTTTCTATCTATTGATTTCTGCGGGCCAATAAGAGCCGCCGGAGGAACTGCTCAAGCCTTGTGTGTTCTAATTGGTGACATGATCAGACGTGAGCTTGGCCTAGGGAGATATAATCCATCCACCAGAGAGGTGGAAAGAGTAAAGGAAGAGTTTGGACTATACAGAGTTGGGCTCCAGTACAAACCTCCTCCCGAGGAAGTAGAGGTAATCGTTAGGGCATGTCCAGTAATGGTTAACGGAGAGGAGACTGAGAAGCAGGAGTGTGCTGGATTCAAGGAGGTCAAGAACGTACAGAATGAGAACGGTTCATTCAGGACTAGGGTTCGAGGTGGAGTGATGTTGGTTATCGGTGAGGGGTTATGCCTCAAAGCTCCAAAAATTGTCAAACACACGGAAAGGATGGAGATTCCTGGATGGGGATTTATCTCTCAGTTTGCTAGTAAGGGAAAGAGCGATGAGGGCGAGTCTGATAGCTTCAAAAGTAGGCAAATTCCTGAGATTTCAAGATATATGGATGATGTGATTGCTGGAAGACCTATCTTTGGAGAGCCTGGTGAACCTGGTGGATTTAGGCTTAGATATGGGAGAAGTAGAGCTACTGGGTTAGCTGCAGCTGGGTTGAATCCAGTATCGATGGAGGCCGCAGGGGGGTTTCTATCGGTTGGAACTCAGATGAAGATTGAGCGACCTGGTAAGGCTTGTGCGGTTACTCCCTGTACTGATATTGAGGGGCCGATGGTAGTTCTTGATGATGGTGATTTCAGACGTGTACAGACCCTAGATGAGTGGAAATCGATTCGAGATAGAGTGGTTTCTGTTTGGGATAATGGAGAGATTCTGATGGGTTTCGGCGAGTTTCTAGAGAACAACAAGAATCTGGTTCCCTCGGCTTACAATAGAGATTGGTGGGCGGCGGACCTTCTGGATTCATTGGATCATCCCCAGAAGGTCTCAACCTTTGCAGAAATTATCAGTGTAGGACTTGATACTCTGCCTAAAGGGCTGCCGTTTAATGGCGCAATAAAACGAGGAGGAGAGGATGCTCTTAAGAGGGAGTGGCGGAAGCGAAAATGGTACCTTTTTTTGAGAGATATAGATTTGACTTGGCAACAGTCCAAGAGAATTTCTGAGGCTTTCGGGACAGCAGTCCCTCCTCCTTGGAATCTATGGTGGTCTGATCTTCCGATTTCAATCACTAAACCTCTTATTCAAGAATTGGTTGGGTCAGAAATTGAAGAAGGTGCCTTGAGGATAAGTGGGGCATCGAGAGATTGGGGCCCAGATTTTTTACAGGAAATAGACACAACAGATGAGCCGGACTTTGACATGTGGCCCTCTTGGATGTCTGTTAGAAATCATGGAATTGTAAAATCATGTCTTCTGACTCTTGGTTTGCAGCACTATCATGAGGCTGGAGATATAGTGATACTATCCAACTGGGAAGGCCTCTTGGAGGGACTAGGACTGATTATTGAGGAAAGCATGGTAGTTAGCTCCGTAGATGCAACATTGCACATTGACGATAGGCTACTAAGGGTTAGTGAAGCCAGGAATGTAGTCCAATTTGAGGGCGAGAGAAAGAGTGAGTTGGAGCGTAGAAGGGGGCTTGCCAGAATACGGGCGACTACCCTAGCTATGCAACAAGGAAAGGGTACACTGGAGACAGAAGCGATTGGAGAAGAAGCCGCGCAGGAAATCTCTGATTTAGGCCCCGAGAATATAGCCTCTCTGAATAGGTCGATCTCCTTATTAGATGATCACATTGTTGATGGTTCGTTGTGGCTAGTTAGAAAGCTATCCTCAATGAGATGGGAGGACTCTGCGACGTGTAGAATTGGAGCTAGAATGGGCAGACCGGAAAAGTCCGGGATCAGGGAGATGAAGCCATTGGTTCACTCACTATATCCTATTGCCGAGAGTGGGGGGCCTCAAAGGCTCCTGGGGGAGGCGTCCTCCAAAGGAAGTATCAGAGTTCAGATGGGGCCGAGAATTTGTAGCAAATGTGGCTCAGAGTCTCCACATATCAGGTGTCATGTCAGACCTGACCCCAATGTGGCCAGAGAGTGTGGAGGAAGAACGGAGGTCCGCAAGAGCCGTGGAGGCAAAAGAAGGCGTCGAGGTGAGTTTACGACAGTTCCGGTCTCATCGGTTCTTGAAGTAAAAAGGAGAGCGTTGGGCTTGGACAAGCTTCCCTCGAAGATCAAAGCTGTAAAGGGACTGGTCTCGATAGGACAGTCCCCTGAACCATTGGAGAAGGGCATTCTGAGAGCAAAACACGGGGTTTCTGTGTTCAGAGACGGAACCTCAAGGTATGATATGAGTGATGTACCGGTAACACACTTCAAACCGGCAGAGGTCGGTACATCGTGGGAGGTTCTTGCTGAACTGGGATACACTCATGATATTCGAGGGAATATCCTGAAATCTGATAGTCAGATGTTGGAGTTGCTTCCACAGGACTTCATTCCGTCAATCAGGGCAAAGGAGCACCTTCTTGCCACTTGTAATTTCGTGGATGAGCTCCTAGTTAGATTCTATAAAATGGAGCCGTTCTACAATGCGACTAGTGAGACAGACTTAGTTGGAAGATTGGCCATCGGTCTTGCACCACATACTTCTGGAGGAGTGTTATGTCGCTTAATTGGCTGGACTTCCTCATCTGCTGGATACGCACATCCACTTTTCCATGCGGCTAAGAGAAGAAATTGTGATGGCGACGAGGATAGCATAATGATGCTCATGGATGGTTTGCTAAATTTCTCTAAGGAAATTCTGCCCGCTGGCAGAGGGGGCAGAATGGATGCACCCCTGGTTCTGACGACTAGGCTGAATCCGATGGAAATAGACAAGGAGGCATTGAACGTGGATTGCTCATGGAGCTATTCTCGGGACTTCTACGAGGCTACATTGTCTCAACCCCACCCCAACGAAGCAACAGACTTAGTGGACCTTGTAAGCGACAGGCTGGGCAGTATTGGAGATCTGCGAGGATATGGATGGACACATGACTCCGGTGCCTTGGATTCTGGACCGGTGAATTCTGCATACAAGACGCTCGTGAGTATGACTGACAAGATGGGTGAGCAACTAGCGCTAGGGAGTAGGCTCAGGTCAGTCAGTGTAGATAGAGTGGCGTCGCAAGTCATTGAATCTCATTTCCTCCCAGATATGAGGGGGAATATGATGGCATTCACCAGGCAGAAGGTACGATGTGTAAAATGTGGGCACTCCTATCGAAGAATGCCTCTAGCTGGTAAGTGCGTGCAAAGGGCATCGGGGATCTCGGGCGGTCCAAGATTTTCGAGTTCAGATGACGGAGTTGCGACTTGTGGAGGAAATGTCGTCCTAACAGTCTCTGAGGGGGCGGTCAGGAAATATATCCAGGTTACGAAAGAAGTAATGGAGAACTACGGAGTTGATGATTATACCAAACAGCGTGTTGGATGGATGTCTGATAGTGTAGACTCATTGTTCAATAATGATAGAGTTACTGTCATGACCCTGGAAGACTTCCTGTAATCAGTAGTTAATTCCCAGTGCCTGTAGAATAATTGCCATCCATCGTAATTTGACCAGTTTCTTTTCTTTTTCAGTTGTTCCTGACCATCTGCCGACCTCTTTTGTATTAGTCCCTAACATGGTTATCCTCTCTACTGGAATTCCTAATGACACGGCTATACATGCTGCCCTATCGCCATCTGTGAAACCACCTGGATTGTGCATACCAGGTATCTCCTCAGTTGTCTGATGTGTCAATATCAGAGGGGACGGAGTGGGCGCGTTCTTTGCAATTTCCAAAAGGGCCCTCCAGTCATTCTCATTGTCCCCATGTGCATGTAGGAAAACTGTTTTCCCCCTATTCACAGCCTCAACGGTGCCTTCTCCCCCGTCCGCATCTGAAACTATGAAAGCTAATCTTGACCATGCTCTCTCTGCTGTCGTCTCGGGTAAGAGGGAGATTACTCCCGCTGCCCCATCCGCGGCAATAAGGAGAGTTGGCGAATCTAGAGCATTAGTTAGTTCTTCTAGGTCTATTGCGGCACCTAGGATAGCAACATTTTGCTCTCTGAGAACAAGTCTCCTCTGAATATCTGCCACTGTTGCAGCCCTTTTTGCCCTCCTCCATTGCTCTACTCCTAACCGCTCAACTTCAGAGAGAAGGCTTTTCGCACTGAAAAGATCGTTAGACTCTTGCCATCCAAAGTAGCTCCTGAATTCATGTTGGATTGCTACAAGGATATCAAGAGGAGGTGTTAGATCTGTGGGTGGCCTAGACATGTTTCTCCAGTGGAAGCGGTCGGTGATTGTTGAATAACCCTCTTGGTTCTCTGGGTGTCGTGCCGATTCCACTCAAGCCACCCATAATCGAAGATCGGGTGATATTATCGAGATATCCAATGTTGCCACAAGGCAGAGACCACATACGAGAAGTTCTGAGGGAGAATGGGGTAACTGTGGGAGATTTGGTGGAGGCGCCATGGCTTGAAGAGGTGAGAGGCAGGGGGAGGTTACGTCTATTGGAGTCAGTGATGCATAAAGACGGTGTAGATGACGCAACAACCGTAGATCTTTCGAGTGAAGCAGGAAAGATGACTGAGACACTGTCATTCCTTCATGCCATGTTAGTTGTCTGTGCTTCTTTTGATGAGCGCTTGTTGGCAAGATGGATCGAGGGAGAAGCTAGCAGAGCAGATGGGCTGTTCGGCAGGGATGAGACTAATTTCTCAACTATTTGCTCTAGTTATCTTTCCGGAATCAAAATAGAAGAAGGGGATGATATCATTTACTGGGTACCTGTTTCTGACTTCATAGAGCTTTGTCCAAAGATATCGGGCACATATTGGAGATTAGCTAACAGACCAGTCAGAGATGGTTGGGTTAGAATGGATCCGGCCTCTGGAGAGAATAGCAGAGAGAGGACTTCTAGGTTACTCAAGGAGAGAGTGAGAGGGTACCTTGACGCGACCTGTCGACAACGCATGGAAAAAATGAGTGATGAATTTGCCGCACAGTTCTCAGATCCAGTGGAGAGGATTATCGGAATGTTGGCTCTACGGGTGAAAGAAGAAATGCCTGTTTCGGCTGCTGTTAGAGAAGATTGGCCTCCATGTTTTGAGTCAGCGGTTTCGGAGCTCAACCAAGGAGTCAATGTAAATCACGTAGGCAGGGTTTTTCTGGCTTCCTTCTCCAAGGCTCTCGGTCATTCCCAAGAGCAGACCTGTGGATTTTTCTCTGGAGCGCCCGATTATAGCCTGGATACGACTTCATATCAGGTGGCTCACATATACGAAAGAGAGTATACTCCCCACGGGTGTGCGGCTTTGAAGACAAATGCTCGTTGTCCGGTTCAAGCGGGAGACGACTCGCTTTGTGATCAAGAGTGGTTGACACATCCTCTGAAGTATATCCGAGCCAAGCAACGCAGGAGATACAACGACTCTGGCGGGTCCAACTCTAGTTCCTAATAGGAATTCTAATCATGATTAAAGGCAATTCTTCATATCATCTTGGGTGTATCAGGCGTTGAGGCGAGGGGATGGTACGAACTCTGGTACTGACAATAGATCGAGATAATGATCTGGGTGTCAAGGCAGGCATTAGAGGTCCAGTTGTGGGCCGTAAGGCTACCCTTGCCGCTGCTTTGAGGCTTGGAATAGCCGATCCGGAAGAGTCGGACACTAATGCAATATTGGGAGCTTTGCACCAACATGACCGTTTGGCAGAAGAGTCGATAGGCGATGATGAGGTCGAAATCGCCCTTCTGACGGGAGATGTCAGAGTTGGGTCCAGAAGCGATAGAGAAATTGCGACTCAGCTTGACGAGGTAATACAAGAGTTTCAACCCGACAAGGCGATTCTCGTCACTGATGGAGCAGATGATGAGGAGGCGCTTCCGATAATCACTTCCAGAGTCAGAGTCGACCATATAGAGAAAATAATAGTCAGACAGTCTAAGGGTATCGAGAATACCTACTATTACGTCGTGAAGGCTATCGAGGACCCTCGTTGGAGAGCTAGACTACTCGTCCCAATATCAACCGTGATGATCATTTTGGGCATCGGCCTTATACTTCCGTCGGACTATGGGAGCGCCCTTATTGGAACTCTACCTCTCATTATCGGGATTTGGCTTCTTTCCAGAGGGCTTGGCGTGGAGCAACAGCTTGATCGCCTTCTAAATGACATGCGCGCCGCAACGACTGGGAGCCTACTGACTTCTATGCTCTGGGCTTTGGCACTGGTTTCTATGATAATAGCTGTTGTAACGGTAATACAGGTGTTGTATGCATCCAGCTCGGAGATAGACGCATATGCTTCCTCGATTCTATCCTCAACCACTAATTTCGATGTGAATGCTGTGAATAGTGATATTGCTGCGTGGGTAATCGCAATTGACAATGCTCTCTCCTGGATTCTTGTGGCGTTCTTCTCTCTATTCCTATCCTTAGGGGTGCTGAGGTGGAAGGAAGGGTCGTTCACCGGTCAGAGCATTATGCTTCTGGCTACTGGATTTGTAGCCTATTTTGTAATTTCTGCTATTAATGAGGTTTCACTTAGCATGCTAGGTGGGCAGGATGTCGATCTACGAGTAGAGTCGGTGGTGGCTACTTGGTCTCTCCCTGTAATTGCGATTTTGGGAAGATACCTTCTGAGCGTTATCGTTGATTCCCTTTCGGAGGAGGATGAGGGAGGCAGGGGAAGCGAGTTCTGGGGGGTCTAGTTCTCAAATGTGGACTCCATCATACAGGCAGGGCACTTTACCGAGATAGGTCTGATTGATGGGATTCCTAGTGCAGCATTGCAGTACGGACAGACTATGGCTTGATTCACTTCCGATTGCCTCTTCTTTCCCGAGTGGCTCGGATCGTATGTGAATCTGTACTTGTGAGTATTTTCTAGGAATCTCGGAGAGCCTTCTTTTTCTGCTTCTTGCTGTGAGAAATTTGTTTCTCTTGTTGATTGTGTGGTAGTTGAAGAATTTGTGGGCTTTACCTGTCCATTTTGAAATTCGTCCAGTTGCGAGAGAATCTCCACTTTGGAAAGGCCTAGTTCCCGGGAGGCTCTGTCTATAGCTAAGGTTCTCTCATAATCACTCATGCCGACGAATTGCTGGAGTAGGACCGCAGGTATTCTTGACATGATCAACCGACAAAGGATTAGTTTTCAATACCCTGCCAGATATGTTTGTCTTTTCAGTCTCTTTAGTGACTTCTGAGTGAATCTAATCTTGACTCATCTAGTCTTTCCCATGGGAATAATCCTTCTTGGGTGGGAGTTCTTCCAAAGTGCCCACCAGATGAAGTAGAACTGTAGATTGGCCTCTTCAGATTTAGATCTCTGATCATAGCGGCTGGCCTCCAATCAAAGTTCTCTAGTATCAACTTGGAGATTGTGGAGTCTGGATTTTTACCCAATTCGCCATTAGTCGTTCCAAAGGTATCCACTCTGAATCCGACTGGTCTAGCTTTACCAATTGCATAGGCTACTTGAATCTCACACTTTTCTGCAAGACCGGATGCTACCACATGCTTAGCGACCCATCTAGCGTAGTATGCAGCTGATCTATCTACCTTTGATGGATCCTTTCCACTGAATGCCCCTCCGCCATGTCTTCCTCCTCCATATGTGTCTACGATAATTTTCCTGCCCGTCAGGCCAGCATCTGCGTAGGGGCCACCAGGATCAGGAAATGATCCTGTTCCGTTGACTATTATCTCAGGACTGTCTAAAAGACTGGGAGGAATAGCATGCTCGACGACATGCTTCCTAATCTGGTGCTCGATATATTGTCTTCTTTGCTCATCTGATAAGTCATCCTCATCGGGCCAGTTTGGTCCTGCTTTCGGAGAGTGTTGTGATGCTATGACTATAGTAGAGACCCTACTTACTGAGCGCTTGTCATCAGTTAGCTGTACTGTCACCTGGCTCTTTCCATCGGGCCTGACCCATGGTATGATGCCCTCGTCGTGTACGAACTCCAACCGTCTGGTCAGTCTTTGAGCGAGAGCTGCGGAAAGTGGGAAAAATCTGCCTCTGAGCTCTGGAGTTCCCTCTGTCTCCGAACACGCATATCCGAACATTACACCTTGATCACCAGCCCCTTGTGTCTCAAGGTCTCCGTCGACCCCTTGGCTGATGAATTGAGACTGAGTGGTTATGTGAGTATTCACCTTACAGCTATCATTCGATGATGCGTCCATACCGATTCTGTTGTCAGTATACCCGATCGATGAAGCAGTAAGGCGAGCGATTTTCTCGTAGTTTGGGGGCTGTCCATTGAGACTGACCTCACCCGCGAGAACTATTATCGCTTCTCCTTCAGTACCCTTGACCATGGTTTCAACGGCAACTCGGGCATTTGGATCGATAATTAGACATGCATCTAGAATAGAGTCTGAAATAGCATCACAGAGCTTGTCAGGATGGCCTGCAGTCACCGATTCGGCCGTATCTGAGGGAGTAACCGAGTCACTCATGTTTCACCGGGTATGCTCAATGCACATGATTCTTTTTGAGTCCGAAAAACAATAGTTCAGCTGAAAACATAGACTGTCCTCCGCTTAGATATGGAACACGCCACTGCGCGTATAGTATGGACTGGATATAGAGAACTGGCTGAGAATCTGTTAGAGTCTATTATCCCTGATGACTCGGATTCTTTCGAGTCTGAAATAGTTGGGCCAGGGGACGTGGTAAGTCTGACCATTCTGGTCACATCTTCTGAGCTTAGTGAACTACGTGCCACAGTTGATGATATCCTCGCCTGTCTATCAGCTGTGGAGGCTAGCTTGGAAGTACTGGGTTAAGAGCTTTGAATTAGGACCATTCAAGTCTGAGGGCTTCCAGCATGTGTCGTGAGAGCGTTGCCCCACGACAGATCCAGTCTTCTATACAATGATGGGAAGCCAAGCACGATGATGGTTGAGTCCATTGATAGGTGGATGACTGCTATGGTTTCCGACGAAGGCAGTGGAGGAGAAGGTCCTGATGGGCGTATGGAGGCTGTTGTCATATCCAAGGAAACAGGGGTAATATGTGGGACTTTTGTTGTTAACAGGTTACTGGAGACACACTATACCTCCTGTTCCGTAAAATGGAGAGTGTCAGAGGGAACCAAAGTGAAAGTTGGAGACGAGATTCTTCTAATATCTGGAAATGGCGACGAAATGCTACGTTCCGAGAGAGTCTTACTGAATGTTCTTGGAAGACTTTCGGGGATTTCCACTAATTCTTTGAGATGGGTTGATGAGGCTGGAAGTATGGGTGTTGCCAGTACCAGGAAGGTTGACTGGGGACTTCTGGATAAGTGGGCAGTACATGTTGGGGGGGGACTGACGCACCGACTGAATAGGGAAGATGCCCTAATGATCAAGGATAGCGAGGTTCTCTCCTCACGAGTTGGCAGTGAGACCGAGGATGAGGCCTTGTCGAGGTTAGTTATGGAGATTGATATGGACACCAATTCGCATTTCACGGTAGTAGAAGTTAGATCCATCGAGCAGGCGCTTGCTGTGGCTGAGGTTTGGGCGGGGGTCCAGACAGAAAGGTCAGGTAGTGAGAGAGTCGTTGTTCTGCTCGATAATATGGGCCCTGAGTTATCATCTCTGGTATCGAGGAGGTTGGAGGAAAAAGGGCTGCGCGACTGGTGCGTTCTTGAGGGCTCGGGGGGAATATCCCTGGAGGAGGTCAAGGAATGGTGTACATGCGGGGTTGATTTGATCTCAACCAGCTCGATTAACAGAGAGGCATTGCCCCTTGACCTTTCGATGAGATTCAGAGGGAGCTGATTATGCCGGATATCCCAGATTCACACCCTAGGAAGGCATCCCTAATGTCCAGGCATAGGATGGTAGAGGCCTCAAAGAGAGGGCTGTTAGCAGAATCTGCTATGATTGCTCATGGACGTGGCGAGGCCTTTGACTACCTTCTCGGTGAGAGAACGAGCGATTCGGCGTCATTAGCGATTCGGGAGGCGGCAGCTCGCCTGCTTGTTGCTGAAAGTCCGGTTATCTCGATGAATGGTAACTCGACAGTTCTTGCAGGTAGTGAAGCTATTTTGGTTGCCTCGATACTGGGCTGTCCTGTTGAGGTGAACATATACTACAGAACCAGTGAACGAATGGAGTCGCTGATAGGTGAGTTGGAGTCCCTGAGGGATAGACTTGGGATGGAGTCACCAGAAATAGCCAGAGATGCGATCATGAATGTTGAGATTCTGGGTGCGGTGGCCGATGGGAGAATTCTGGGACTAGAAGGGCCTAGGTCGTTGTGTTCTTCGCGGGGAATAGAACAGGCTGATGTTGTACTGGTCCCTCTCGAGGACGGAGATCGTTGCGAGGCCCTGACTTCACTTGGAAAACAGGTAATTGCGATAGACCTTAACCCTCTATCTAGGACGTCCAAAACAGCCACTATCACAATAGTAGATGAGGTTGCCAGGGCTATGGGCAGGCTTGCCGATGAGCTATTAGAGAATCCCACTACTAGCAACTGGAATAACGAGGCGGTGCTCAGAGACGCCCTGGAGATAATGTCTAGCTCATCGATGAGGATTGTTTAGGGGAATATCTCTTTGAGCATCGACTCGCACCTCATAGCGATGACTTGCCCGACTTCGGAGGTGCTTGCTGAACCTCCCAAGTCATAGGTGACTATTCCTCCTTCTTCGAAATGCTTCTGTATCGCGCTCTGTAGAACCTCGGCACACGTATCGAGATTCTCATCCTTCTTTCTGAATGCAAGAGCCTCGAACATCATCTGTACGGATTGTATCATGGCTATGGGATTAACAACATTCTTTCCAGCATGTTTTGGGGAGGATCCGTGAACGGGTTCAAAGAGCATGTGCTTGGGCCCCATATTCGCGCTCGCGGACATTCCCATTCCTCCTTGCAATACACTGGCCAGATCTGTGGCGATATCGCCAAACATGTTCGGAAGGACTACCACGTCTAGATCCTCTGGATTCCTGACGAGCCACATAGTGAAGGCATCGATATAAGCCTCTTTTACCGCTATATCCTGATTTCTCTCAGCGAACTCCCTGAATATCTTCCTGAAGAGCTGGCACCCCCTGGTTACATTGGACTTGTCCACGCATGTTACGGACTGGGATACTCCCGTCTTTCTCTGTCTGTGCTTGGCATAGTCGAAGGCGAATCTGATAACTCTCTCGCTACCTCCCCTCGAAATTGGACGAGGGTCCCAGGCAACCTCTCCATCCAAGCCGGGAAACTCTTCAATTACAATTGGTTCATCCTTCTTTCCTAGAGCCTTTTGCTCCATTCTCCTGAGAAGTGAGTGATAGAGTCCTTCCGTATTCTCACGAATCATGATAATGTCTACCAAATCTGGATTCCAGACTTGCTTGTGAACACCATGCACCTTGTGAGTGACACCTGGGTAAAGTTTGACTGGCCTTACATTGGCATACAGCTCCAAGCCTGATCTAAGTCCAAGAATGGTCTGTCCGCCAGCCATGTCTCCATTAGGAAGTCTGGCATCGGGCCATCCAATGGCACCCAGGAGAATGGCGTCAGACTCATCTCTGCAATATTCGAAAGACCCTTTTGGCCACTCTTCACCCGTCTCAAGATAGTACTGACCGCCACATGGAATCTCATTTATGTCGAACGATACAGGACTATTTTCCTCAAAAACTGAAAGGATTCGTAGTCCTTCTCTCATTACTTCTCGCCCAGTCCCGTCGCCGGGCAATACTGCTAGCCGATAGGTAGTCATGTGTCTCGGCAAAAGTTCATCATTCATCAATTAACCCCTAAGTGATGATGGGCCAACTAGAGGATAGTTGATAGACGGTCACTGAGAATGAGAGCGCAATGGAGCGCGCACCCGAGGATGGCAAGGAAAGTCCACGGATAGACGTAAGGACTCTCCCAGAATCTGTAGCTAGGCTCTGGGAGACAATGCTGAGGTTGGATCCTTCTTGGGATTTGTCTTCTTGGCTGGACGAAAGAGCGTTGGAAGAGCTAGAGTTGGTCGAGAGTCACTTAGGAAGGGAGAGGTTGCGACTAGAGCAACGTCTCCACAGAATAGAGACTTTAGTAAAGAGGCTGAAAAGGCAAAGAGAAGTGGTCGGTACGGGGATTGAGGACCCACATCAGAAAAATCTATTTGACATTTATGAGGTAAACAGTAAATCGACGCAAAAAGATTCTGAAACGAGTGATGAAGGGGAGCCTGCTGTGCATTTCGGATCTTTCGATGTTGGAGACGACCCGTTGCTGGCCATTGTTGCAGAGCATGTCTTAGGGTTGCTGGAGCTTCGCTCACTGGAAGGACCAGCTCCTGTCCATTTTGACTCTTTGATGGGCAATCTCATCCCTCTTGGGATTAGAGTAGACGATCTTGACGAAGCGATAACATGGCTCCTTCAGAGTGAGCTTATTATCGAGATTGAAGAGGACTCTTTCTCTCTCAGTGGGTAAGCAATTTTCCTGACTGATATACAACCTTTCAAAAAAGGTTGATGATTTCCGTGTAGTGATATCAATGGTAAGTGAAGCAGCAGGATGGTATGCTAGGCTGGATCAGGCTTGTCCTGATAGAGCGAAGCAAATCAGATGCTGGCTGGATTTCTGGGAGTCCTCAGTAATTTCTGGAACGCCAATCGCTGCATCCCTGCCTAATTCGTGGCCAACTCTTCCTGCTGGTCTACTAACTGATCCAGGTGTGGTTTTGGAAAAGCTACTGTCAAGATATGAAGCAGTTGAAGATGGGCGTTCTCCAAAGGGAGCATACTCGACTCCATCTAGGCTTGTTGGATCGATTATAGCAGACGAGCTTGCCAGTGGAGGTCATAGCAAGAAGAAGGAGTCACCTCCGACTCTGTCTCTATCTGTTATCCCGCCGGCGTTCAGAGACTACGCACAGAAGCTGAACAACGAAGCCTCGGCTACCACAGGGGAAGATGACTATTCTGACAATTCGGAGAAGACTAGCTCTGGAATCCCCCTGCCTTTCGCCGACCCTAGCTGTGGTGCGGGATTGGTTGTATCACAACTAATAAAACTTCATGCACAGAGGATAGAAATCCTTTCTGATGAGAATAGATGCACTGATACCTTGAGATTGTTAGAGGGCTTGCAGTTGATGGGTTTCTCGGGTCTTGCTGTAGAAGCCGCTAGAAGGAGAATACTCATCACACTAGGGAAAGCTGGATTAGTGGATCTGTCGGGAGATAGTAGGAGTCAGATGATTGGTCGTGCTGAAGCTGAAATGATTCTTGAAAGTAATATCCTAGAAGGTGACCCCCTTCTCGGCGAGTGGCCGTGGAATGAGAGCCCAAAGCTAATGATTAGTAGGCCCCCTTGGATCAGGATAAAGGACAGATTCAGAGGCCACGAGCAGGGCAGCCATCTTCGAAAAGAGCTTTCCAGTAAGTTAAGAAATGCAACAGAGTACGATGGGAGTCTGAGATTTTCCGCCCTTCGTGGAAATGTGAACATGTATAGATTGTTTCTCGAAAGGTCGATGCACCTCGTCGGCGAAGAGGGCAGGATTAGAATGATCGTTCCAGATTCCCTTCTGAGGGAGAGAAGCAGTGCACCCCTGAGAAAGCTACTAGTCGAGAGCAATGAGTGGTTCTCCACTTGGTCATTCCCTGATCCAAGTAGAGTATTCCCTGGCATAACTCAAGGGGTGGCGGTATTAGGGCTTACAGTGGGTGGCAAGACTGAGAAGATGGTGAGCTATGGGCCTCTCAGCGCAAATGATATTTCCACCGAGGTGGGCCTCTCGAGATCATCCCCCTCTCTAGACTTGGAGAGAGGTTCATGGTCTTCTTGGACCGATGCTACTTGGGCAGTTCCGAGGATGCCGATAGATTCCTTTGACAGGAAGAAAGTTATCGATTCGATTAGTAGATTGGCGGATAAACCTAGGTTGTCGGAAGAGGGCAACTGGTTGAATCCAGATGGAAGTTCTGTTAGGGTGAGAGTAGGTGAAATTGACCAGAGTTCATGGTCAGAATATATTGAGGACTGGTCGGAGGGAAGTTCAGAAACACCTTTCATTCGAAACGCTCACTTCGAAGTAATCGATGATGAAGTTTGTCTACATCATCCAGCTTTCGATAATGATGTTGAGTATGGTGCAATTCAGAGATCCCAAGCATCTTGGAAGGGAGATGTTAATTCTCCATCTGGCCCTAGAATTGCTTGCCAGGCCATATTAGGGTCAAATAATGACCGTCGTCTTCGCTGGGCGGTTATTCCTGATGGTTGCGTCTTGAGTAACTCAGTAAACTATCTCGAATTCTCGGATAATGTGGTCGATTCTCTGGTTGGCAAGGGAGGGGGCTCGCTACTTGTTGGTCTAGAGTGGCTTTGTAAGGTCTTGAATTCTGAAGATTTAGATATTTGGTCAAGAGCATGGGGGGCAAATAATAACGTGAACAACTATGAGATTGAAAATCTTCCTTTCCCCGTTCCGGAAGACGAGTTGGCGTATTCAATATAGTTGAGCCACTACTATCAATAAAGCGGAAATAGATTTCCGTTGTGGGGAAGAATTAGACATAATTAACCGAATAGACTATTATCGTTGCTTATCCTAAACTGGTCGTACTATCATGCAAGTGTGTCAAGAGGAGATGAGGTAATGGGCATCAATCCTAAGATTGGAATAACCGGACTGCCGAGATCTGGTAAGTCAGCAGTTCTAGATAAGGTCGTCAAAATGATCAAAGAAGAGAGTTCTTCGTCTCTCGAAATTCCTGTGATTGCAGGTATGAGATCAGAGGCAATAATTGAGAATGGTGAGAGAGTTGGCTACGCTTGCGTCGATATCGTAACCGGGGAGAGGGGGATAATGGCTCATAAGGAGATTGACTCACGTCACAGGGTGCTCGGATACGGTATTGACCCCAGTGAGATTGATAGGGTTGGTGTTCCAGCGATTCTGAATGCAATTGGTAATTGCCAGTACTTAGTTATCGACGAGGTTGGGAAATTTACTGTAGAAAGCGAGGGTTTTGTATCTGCAGTTCGTGAGGCACTAAAGTACGACATGCCTAGTCTTTTGACTCTTCATAAAAAGAGTCGCCATCCACTTCTCCAAGATATTAGGAGAAGGGACGATGGACGTATCTTGGAAGTAACTCCAGTTAACAGGGCGCTATTACCCTACAAGATACTGAAACTAATCCAACAGGACTATTGAGACGGAGAAGTTGATTCGCTGAACCCCCTGTTGATTAACATGAGCTCCCCCTCTATCCGACTCAGGAGGGTCTTGCTAGGCATACTGATATCGATGATTTTTATTACCTCAATATCCATTGGAGATGGTAGCCTCATAATTCTAGATGAGGATATTTCAAATGAGGACAAAAGGTCGTTTGCTTTCCCTGCATTAGCGGCCATTTGTGGATTGATGCTTTTAGGAATGAGGAGAGCTGAGGGCAGAGAACATGGGGGGTTCTTTCTTGACTCTTGGATAAGCAGAGAATCCGAGGATGAGATGATATCCAGATTAAAGCGAGAGCAGGACGAAGCTGGTGTTGAAAAAATGGGTGGAGCCTGGGCAGAATTAGAGAAAGTACACTTAGAAAGAAGCCTGGAAGAGGAGTAGAAAGAAACGAAAGATTGACTGTTAGGTCGCCCTCGTGAGGCCGGGTGAGAGAATGAGCGAGGTACCTGATGAGCTAAGATATACCAAAGAGCATGAGTGGATTAGGGTCGAGGGGGATTCCGTAGTTATTGGGGTGACGGACTATGCGCAGAACGCACTTACTGATGTTGTATGGGTTGAGCTGCCGGAAATGGGTGCCGTTGTTGGCTCAATGGACTCATTCGCTAGTGTAGAGTCTGTAAAGTCAGTTAGTGAGATTTATGCTCCAATAAGTGGGGAAGTTATCGAGATTAACGAGGTTTTAGAGGACTCTCCAGAGCTGATCAATGAAGATCCTTATGGGTTGGGTTGGATTTGTAAAATGTCTATTTCTGATAATTCTGAGCTTGCGTCTTTGCTGGATGGGTCTACTTATCGTGGGCTCATAGAGGAATGAAAATGAGGGGCTCGACCACCTACATCTACTTCGATGGTTCCTGTGGCGAGAATAGGAATGTAACCTCCGAGACTCCCGCTGGATGGGGTTTCTGTGTAGTGAGCGGAGACAATGGAATTGGTAGAGGGCATGGAGAGATTGTTAACGAGAAGAGTGGGGCTGTTGTCACTGACCCACTTGATGAAGAATACATAGGAGCCAGAGTTGGTTCGAACAATACTGCTGAGTTGAGTGCTTTCGCACATTCACTTATCTGGATTCTCAAGAGTCATCATTCCGGAAGGATAGTGGTCAGGGGAGATTCTGAGTATGCCATGAATATAGGGTCGGGAAAGTGGAAGGCTAAGGCTAACAAGGAGCTAGCAACCAGAGTTCATCTACTCTGGCAAGAAGTCCATGCCTCTTTTGATATTTCAACGGAGCATGTGAGGGCTCATGAGGGGCATAGATGGAATGAGCGTGCTGACCACTTGGCCTTCAGAGCAATGAAAGAAGACTTGCCTCTTCCGCTTCAATTCTGGAAACCTGGCAAGAGATAGTCAAATTATCTGGAGTAGATATAGGAATCCTAGGAATGCGTGGATGATTACCAACACGGCCATTACATCGCTGAATCTTCCATGTAAGTCTCTAGTTTTTACTATGTTCTTTCCTTCCCTTCTCAATGTGCTGGTCTTTCTGCCTAGGTACCATAAGGCCCCCATGAGCACGAGTGCCAGAATTCCAGCCCAACCGTGGTAATGATTGGGAATCAGTTGTCTTAGTGCTTCTTCATTGCTTTGACCAGAGATGATTGCCTCGACAATCTGTGCAATAAATGCTACTGAGATAACAAAAATGAGGTATGCCATAATCCTGTTTCCCGATTTTTCGTGATTATTCAGAGCTGAAGTCCTTTCATTTCCTCTTAGCACTACTCTTTCTCTTCTCCAAGACCTTTGTTTCATGAATGCCCATATCAAGGCGAGAGCCAGTATTGGATGGATCATCAAAATTGCTGCTCTGATAAAATCCATGTATCGTCCGAGGCGCGATTGCTTATTTCCTCTACTGACGCTTAGATTACCAAGGCGATGTGTTGATGTACAGAGCGCATAGGCCCAGAGACGGGGTTGTACTGTGGAGGAGTACCTTCTGGACTGTTTGGAAATACTAAGCAGGTCAGGGGACCATGTAGCAACGCGGAGAAAGAAGCTTACTAATGGCCCTTCATGGTCATTACTTCAAGATTCGAGCTGGAAGGCTCTTGCTTTGATTGCGGCCAGTAAGGAGGCCGGTCATGCGGTGGGCTCTGATGATAATATGGGGAAGAGCCGCGCACGTAGAGTAGGTAGAAGGGGGGGCCGTGGAAAGATTACTACGACTTCCGACAAGCTCGCTTCACCGGACGATGCTATCTCCAGTGGTTATTCCTGTGGATACAGACTTGCTGTACTCATAGCACAAAAAAATAGGTTTAGTAAAGATGAGTGGAAAGTTGCTTGGGATCAAGAGATGGATGTGATAAGACAGGAGTGTAGGAATGGAGTTCATCCTGTGTGGGAGAGGCTTGCCAGAGAATCTCCCCTTCTTGCGGAGTTGGGTCTTTTCCCGATTGTGAAGCCCGAATCTAGTTTTGGAGAAAGAGGCCCGTGGATATTGGAGTCAAGGATAGATTATTCCAATAATGAGTCACTTAGAAGCTGGTTGAATTTGGCTGCACCGTTCAAGCTTTCAGCTTCACAACTGAAAGTTATCCAGAAGATTGAGAAAGATCTCAGGAAAAATCCTCGTCGTAAACTTTGGGAAGAATGGATGTCTCCTTCGTTGACTGGATTAAAGGGAGATGCAATGCTACTCGAGGGCCTGTTGTTGGCCGCGGCTCAGTCTGGTAGGGCCAGAGGAGTGCTAGAAAATATTGAAGGGGACTGTGCTGAAGTGGCTAGAGATCTCATTATCCTAATTTCTCTTAGGGAAGAGGAGGATTGTGACTGGAACCAAACTGTCGAAAGGAAAGAGGAGGATATGTTATCTTGCGCAATCAAAATAGAAGGGTGGCTCAGAGTAGATCTTTATCCTGCAGATATGGCTCCTGATTTGGCAATGGAAGGGATTTCTATTATCGAAGAGAACGGTAGAAGCATTCCATCCAAGTTAGCTTGGATAGCATCAGAAGGACTCGTTAAATCTGGAGATTTGTCTACCGCTCTGAGTTACATAGAAGGAAAGGCAGTACATGATCTCAGAGGACTCAAGACATGCTTGACTATGATAACAACTGATTCTAGTGGGATTTCTCTTGATTCCATAGTTTCTGGATTACCGAATCTCAATGAAGAGTGTCTCAGATTGGCTCTTGGTCACCCTAATTCACCATCCCAGATTAGGACAACGGCGGCTACTATACTATCCAAAATTGATCAAATAAGGTATACTGATGAGATCATATCGTCTTTTACGATGTCAGCAGAGATAAAGGGACTAACAGATATGCTAATTGAGGAGGTTTCCTTACAAAGAGCATATCCATTTCGTGTCATGTTGTCGTGGCACTTGATTACTGCAGAAGACTCTATAGGGATTTCATCAAAATTATTGGATGCAAGAAGAGTGGCCCTTGCATCAATAGAAGAGGCAGAGATAGATGGGGTACTTTCAGAGGTATGTGTGGGTCTGATTTCTCTCCTTGATGGGATAAGCAGTAATCTTGAGGCGGTTCATGATAAGCTGGATTCTGAAGGACTGAAGACCCTGAAAGAGGTTAGGATGGCTCTGGGGCCAGAAGGAGATGGAATAGTTAAGGAAGTGAGAATAGAGAAGTTGGTTAATTCAGTCAAAGACGCTGATTTGACATTACTGGAGAGGAGGCTTTTCGAGGCAGTCATAACTGCACTGATTCTCAATCGGGCGGCTGTAAATCTCCAAAATGGGGAGGCTACCAGTAGAGATCAAGCTATCTCATCACTCGAATCAGTGATTTCATCGGAGAGCGTTTCAATGAGAACAATAAGATTCTCCTCTGACCTAGTTTTCGAACACTCTGTAGGTATTGAGTCGCTGGATAACTGGTATAGGGAGAATGATAGTAAAAGTCCCGAGGCTCAGATTGTTAAGGCGGCTCTACTAGAAAGGAGTGGTGATTTGATTGGTTCGGCATGGGCGTACAAAGATGCGGCTACTAAGCTGATGGAAATAGATATTGAGAGATCTGCGATATTCCTCCGATGGTCTCTGATTTCATTCGCACATGGAGGAGGATGGAAGGAGGCAGTTTCTCTTATTGATGCATATCCGACTCTCTCAGCCTCAGTAACAAACAGATTCAAAATGTATCTCAATGTCTGTAAAGATCACACGGAAAAGAATCAGTTGGGGGCTACATCGAGAGTTATAGATCATGTAAGAAACGAGCAAAACGGCGGGGATGGCGAGGATGATAGTTCCTCTATGGTCGAGTCTCTTGAGTCAATCAAAATGTATCCTGTCGAGCATGGACTTCCTATAGATCCTTTCCAGGGCAGGGTGATGGCGGCCATAATGAAGATAAGCCATTCATCGCAATCTCGGAGATCTGATCTTGAGAGAAGATTCGATTCTGAAATGAGGTCAAAAGAGAAAGACACTTTTTCAATTGTTACTGTTATTGAGCAAATTGCTGAAATGAGTCCAATTAGAGCGCTTAGGATGTTTGAGAGGGCTTTGAAATCTGGAGAGTTTGAAGGTAGAGAAAAGAAAATCCTGGAAAATACTCAGAGGAACCTGTTCACAAGACAGTCAGGAAAGATTTCGGTTAGTGAAAGAAAGACTCTTGGAAGCTTGGGTCTGAAGCCTTTGGTATTGGTGGATACAAATATCCTGATAGATGCTCTCAAGGATGATTTACTAAGGGAATTATCACCAGATAGCCTTGGGAGTTTTGATTGGACTATGCAGAGGGCATTTCACTGGAAGTTGAGATCCCTTGCTAAGGAGGGACGCGTCCTACTGAACATCCCTAGGGCCGCAATGGGAGAGTTCATGAATCGTGTCAGATCCACGGACATAGTTCTGGACTTATTTGAGAACATGTATATTGAAAGATCTTCATGGGACAAGATTGTATCCGAGAAGTTTCTACAAGAGAGAGTGTCTTCTATCGTTTCAGCTTTCAACAACTGGGAAGAAGGTGATTTGGAGAGTGTCTCCACTGAGATAGGTCTAGAGGATTTCCTGACTAATCATAGGGAGATTTTCAGAGTGGTAGACCAGCATAAGAGAGAGCATAAGGAGGACATCCCTGCAAGAACAGAAATAGGTGGCGAGGCAATTTACCCAGAAAAAGGGGATTGTGATATAATGAAGAGTGCCGCAGTAATTGCCGATTCTTTCTCGCCAGGCGTAGGAAGCGTTGCAGTTGCAACCAGAGACTCCGACTTCAAACTAGTCTCAAGAGCGTTGGAAGAAGAGTTTGGGTTTGGTGTAATAGGCGACCTTCAACAACTGAACAAACTGGCTTACTTGGACTAATAATCAATCATTTTTTGATTCCAGAGAATTCCCCATACTCCTCATGATCGATGTTGCCGATTCTATCTTATCTACTGTCTCAACGCTTTTTCCAGCAGACCAAAGATCTTTCGCTGAAGACTTTTTACCCCTGGCTAATGACCTCATTCTCCAGAATGAGATACCTGTTATCAATACCCTGACACGATGCTTGAATCTACTATTTAGAAGTCTTCTGATAAGCCAATTACTATGCTTCTTGGAGCCTTTAGTTTCTATGACTGCAATAGGGACCCCAGTAAGTTTTGTTGTCCATGTGATATCTTCTTCTTTCGCATTGACTATGGCATCTTTGTAATCCTGTGGAGTCGTGCATTCATGTGTAGCGATAAATCTAGTTCCCATCTGTACTCCATCATATCCCATCCGCATAGCCGCAATGAGTTCCTTTTCACTTCCAATTCCTCCGGCGCAAATAAGTGGAACACCAAGATCTGATAGATCTTCATACATCTGTTCCATTGAAAAATCGCCCAAATGGCCTCCCGCCCTATTATTAACACAAATCAATCCATCGACACCACAATCGATTCCCTTGACGGCGTGTGTCCTGTTAGTCACATCGTGGTAGACGACACCCCCTTTGGCGTGAACCCTCTCGCACACCCAATCAGGCTTTCCTAATGAGGTGACAAAGAATCTTATTCCTTCTTCGAGAGCTATGTCGATCCATTCGGACATTCTCTGGATATACTTTTCACTACCCTTTTCTATTAGTGCATTGAATCCTACAGGATTATTTGTCATGGTCCTAATATGACGAATCGCTGCCCTCAGTCCCTCTTTAGTATCAGGTTTATTATAACCGTGCACCATAGTCAATGAGACTGGTTGTACTATTGCGATTCCTCCTCCCTCTGAAGCTGCGGCGACTAGTTCGGGGTTGGAGCAGGGATACATGGCCCCACATATAATTGGGTACTCGATTCCGGCGTCTTTTGTAAGTCTCGTCACTACCAATCAATCACTCCCTATTATCCACGAGAAGATTCCACTTGAAGACCCATTCTGAAACCACATCTCCAGCAGAGTCCTTTCCGATTGATATAAGATCAACATCAACTGCCTCCCCTTTCTTCAGGCTCTCTTCAATCGCCTCTCTAGCCTTGAGTACATCTGAACAGATAAACGTGATTCTTCCTTTGGCCCTCTTGACAAATTTTGCTTCTGTACTGATTACGAACATCCTTAGCTTCTCGTCCATTGACCTTGATATTGCGAAAGGGGCCGCTCCAGTTGCTAGTTCAGCGCCCATACCCTGGACCGCCCAGTACATTGTCTTGAATGGGTTCTGAGATCTCCAACCACCTGGTAATGATGTAACACACTCCTCACTGTTAAGCACGTCCATCCTTAGTCCGGAAAACCAAGCAGCAGGCATGGATAGAGCGGTGAACACTCTAAATTTCATTCGGCCGGTTAGTGATTTGTATTGCGAGATTAGTTTGGTGTCATCAATTGGCACCTTATCACCTCATTATCTATCCAGCTCATCTACTATGGAACAATATTTTTCCATCGCTTCAGACTCGGACATTCCTGAGATAGCGTTCCACGCCTTCCATTTCGCCCTTTCTCTCATTCCACCACTGGCTCTCCCTTGGCAATCTCCATCAGTAGCCTGTTTGAATAGAGCATACAATTCCAGGAGTTGATTGTTTGAGGGCCTTTCTGATAAATCCCATACTTTCTTCGATGACCTCTTAAATTTAATTTTCAGTGATTGGCTGGGCTTTCCCGTCATCAGAACATCTCCGTTGGGAATTCCATAACGGACTTATGGCCGGACTGAATCTTGGCTGCCAAGCTTACTGTCTCCGGGAATATTCTTTTGAAAAAGAACCGTGCACTTGCTATTTTGGCGTCATAGAATGGGTCGCCTTTCTTCTTTGAGGCTGTCTTGGCTATCTTGGCCCACATGTATGCCAACAGTACATTACCAAAGTATCTACAATAATCGGTAGCACCCGCTGCTAGGAAATGAGGATTTGCCTGTCCTTCTGCGATCATTAGTAAGGTGAGCTGTTGAAGGCCCCTTACTCCTTGGTGCAGAGGCTTGTTAAACTCAGACATTTCAGGTATATTTCGGTTCTCTTCGATAAACTCAGTGAGTGGCCACATTAGATGACGGAGATTCTTGCCCATGTTCTGTGTAATTTTTCTCCCTGCAAGATCTAACGCCTGAACTCCATTGGTACCCTCCCATATCTTAGAGATTCTAACATCACGATAAAATTGTTCTACTCCATATTCGGTGCAGTATCCTGCCCCTCCCATTACTTGCATACAGGTACTAGCAGTTTCGCATGCAACATCAGTAAAGTGTGCCTTGACAATAGGGGTAAATAGTGCAACTAGGGATGATGCGTACTCCGCCTCTTCGGGATCATCGCTATGCATTTGATCGAGGAGGATTCCTGTCCAGGCTGCTAGCGCCCTACATCCCTCGTTATTTACCTTGGACTCCAGAAGCATTCTCCTGACATCCGGATGGACTAGGATATTATCAGCAGTCTCATTTGGGTCTTTGGGGCCCTTTAGATCCCTGCCTTGACGCCTATCCTTGGCCCATGCTAAGGAGTTTTGATATGCTATCTCTGCTAACCCCAGTCCCATTATTCCAGTTGCAAGACGCTCTTGATTCATCATCTGAAACATGAGTTTCATGCCTGTGTGTAAGTCTCCTACTCTCCAACCGACGCTGTTATCGAAGTTCATAACACATGTTGGAGAAGCATGAATTCCCATCTTTTCTTCACTTCCTGCACAAGTTACACCATTGTGATTTTCCATAAGGTCATGGGATGCGCCATCTAAATCTCCTGATTCCAAGTTTACGGGCAGATATTTCGGAACGAGGAACATGGTTATCCCTTTGGTTCCTTCAGGGGACCCTGGGGTTTTAGCTAGGACCAAATGTACGATATTCTCCGTCATGTCGTGTTCACCATATGTAATGAAAATCTTGGTTCCTGTAACTCGGTAAGTTCCATCGTCTTGAGGTATGGCCTTGCTTGAAATTATGCCAAGATCGGTACCAGCATGTGGTTCTGTTAGACACATTGTGCCGGCCCAATGGCCTTGTGCCAAATGGGTGGAGAAGTAGTCAATTAGAGTCTGGTCACCATGCTCATTCAGTACATCATAGACTCCCAGAGTAAGAGCTGGGAGAACGCTCATTGCCATATTAGTTGATGTGGCTATCTCTCCCCAAATCACAGATTGGAAAAATATTGGAGTTCCCATCCCTCCGTGTTCTGGTTTAGTTGAAGTGGAAAGCCACCCTCCTTCTATAGCCTGGTTATATGCGTCCTTGAACTCTTGAGGCATGGTAATTTCACCATTCTCAAAATTAAGTCCGACCCTGTCACCAATTTGATTAATCGGTAGCCAAACTTCTTTAGCATGATCAGCCCAACCCTCTGCCAGCATTGATAGGAAATCCTCATCAAAATCGTATCCAAGTCTTTCCATAGTCGGAGTTACGTCAAATACTTCATTGAACAAAAATTCATATTCTCTTAGTGGGGCTTCATACTCTACCAATTTCTCACCTCAGTTTCTCAATGGCTTACCTGTTTCAAGCATATGTTGAACTCTGTCTAGAGTGTCCAGATGCTTTAGAAGATTAGCGAATGTTTCCTTTTCCATGGAGAGGATATCATCCTCTTCCAGAGTCTCTGTGATATCAGTCTGTCCTCCGGTTAGTATTTGTGCCAATCTTGTGGCAACAACTACGTCATGAGGAGTGGCTTGACCTGACAGAGAAAGGTCGTTCAGTGCCAGGCTCAATGCGGCCATTCCGGTAGGGCCAGGGAGAGCATAGGTTCTGGGTTCAGGGGGAGTGTAGTCCTCATGAAGTTCAAGCACCTTTGATTTAGCATCTGCGAGTAGCCTATCCCTATTCATTGTGATATTGTCAGTAGGAGCCAAAAATCCCAATGATCTGGCTTGTTCTGCTGATTTGGCTACTTGTGCAGTCCCTATTGTCTCGAAAGCTTTCATTGCCGCACCCATTGGCCCATTGGTTACTAGCCCGTATTCTACTAGCCTACCAAGGAGTTCCTTGCATCCTCCCCATGCAGGGACGACGCCTACGCCTACCTCTACCAGACCGACATAGGACTCTGCATGGGCTTGGACTGCGTCACAATGCATCAAAACCTCCGCACCACCTCCTAAGGAAAGACCCGCTGAAGCCGCCACAACAGGGACATCGCAATACTTCAGAGTCTGGTAAGTGTCTTGACCTAGTGTTATGAAATCTTCAAGATCCTTCCAAGCTCCTAGGTTTGCTGCGAATAAGGCCAGGCCGAGGTTAGCTCCAGCACAAAAGTTAGATGCATCATTTCCAATAACGATTCCCTTGAATCCATCGGACTCGGCGATGTCCACCGCATTGACTAGCATCTCTATATTCATTGGATCCATGGCGTTCATCTTGGTGTGATACTCAACAAGGAGAACCTCGTCGCCCATATCCCAGATACTGGCGGATCCATTCCTCTTGAGTGGTTGTCCTCTCCTCTTGAGGTCGGCGACGTTGAGAGTCTCTTTTGGGCGTTCGACAAGAACCATTTCTCCAGATGGCGAGAGTCTCAATATCTCACCATCTTTGATGTTGTAAAATGACCCTTTTTCTTCGGCCTGTGATAGGAATTTTGGAATTTCCCTGCCTGTCTCTCGCAGTCTCTTTACCATTGAGGTAACACCTATTGAATCCATCATCTCAAAGGGTCCTTTCTTCCAGTTATATCCTACTTTCATGGCGCCATCAATTGAATAGATATCGTCACTTACATCAGGAACAATGTATGCTGCGTAAGCGAGAGTGTCAAGGAGGACATCCGTAACGAATCTCGCTCCATCATCATCACAGTCCATCAGGGCAGAGAGTCCTCTCTTGCCCATCTTTGCCGATGGGAAAGAGGCCCTGCGGTTCGCTTTGTGATATTCTCCTGAATAGAGGTCTCTTGCCTCTTTTACCTTCTTTCCATTATCTCGACTGAGACGGTAGAATCCTCCTTTGCCCTTTCTTCCTGTGTTACCTTCTTCAATCATCGTGATTATGATGTCCTCACCAGGCCCTGTTATTTTATGAAAGGGATCTTCTTGTTCGAGTCTTGATTGTAAGCTCTCTCCAACTTTCGGAATAAGATCGATACCAATCAAGTCCATGAGAGCAAACACTGCTGTCTTTGGGAGTCCTATCGGTCGCCCAAGCATGGCATCTGCTTGTTCAACTGACAGCCCGTGGTCTAGTGTTGCTTTGATTGCCCTCTGAACAAAATAGACACCGAGCCTATTTCCAATAAAGCCTGGACTGTCATTGCATATTGTTACTCTCTTACCAAGTCTACGGTCTGCGAAATCACAAAACGTTGAAACTACTTCGTCATTGACCTCCGGGGAGGTTACGACTTCCAATAGAGGGAGATACCTTGGAGGATTGAAGAAGTGCGTGATAAGAAACCTGGAAGAGATGTCTTTGCTGAGCTCAGAGACTAATTCGGACCTGGGTATAGTTGACGTATTTGATGACAGGATGGTACTTGGGCCGATACAATCTGAAAGTCTTGAATAGAGGTTTTTCTTTATTTGTAGGTTCTCAACTATTACCTCGACAACCCAATCGTAGTTTTTTAGGAGATGTAGGTCATCCTCGATATTGCCGGCAGTAATTCTCATTGCGTTCCTTTTGTGCATTAGCATTTCTGGATTGGATTTGTGCATCATTTGAATAGATTTTCTGGCTATTGCGCTCCTGTCTTGGTTATCTTTTGGAACGATATCAAGAAGAAGTACCTCGCAACCGGCGTTTGCACAGTGAGCCGCTATTCCAGCCCCCATAACCCCGCTACCAATGACGGCAACCTTCTCAATAGTTCCTGACATTGTATCACCTAGATTCTTTCTAGAACGGTGGCGATACCCTGACCCCCGCCTACGCACATTGTAGCCAGTGCGTGTTTAGCGTCATTCTTGTTCATCAGCTGAGCTGCCTTCCCGGTTATTCTAGCCCCACTTGCACCCAATGGATGGCCAAGTGCTATCGCCCCACCCTCTATGTTGACTTTCTTAGGATCGAGTCCGAGTTCCTCAATTACCGCCAGAGACTGTGCGGCAAACGCCTCATTAAGTTCGACTATGCCGAGTTCCTCCACGGTGAGTCCTGCTCTCAGTAGAGCTTTCTTGCTTGCCTCCACTGGCCCTATTCCCATAATTTCAGGAGCGCATCCGGTTACAGCAGTACTCAGAATCCTGGCCAGTGGCTTCAATCCGTTCTTCTCTGCAAACTTTTCAGAGCAAACAAGAACAAAGGCCGCCCCGTCTGTTAGGGGAGATGACGTTCCTGCGGTGACAGAGCCTTCTGACAGGAAAGCAGGCCTAAGACCTGCGAGAGTATCAGCGTCGGTGTCAGGTCTTATGCACCCATCTTCAGAGACAGTTCCAGATTCTGTCTCTATTGGAATGATCTCTTCAGAAAGTGCCCCGCTTTTGGACGCCTTGGAGGCCCTAGATTGGCTCTCAACAGCAAACTCTTCTTGGCTCTCCCTCGTGATTCCATATTTGAGGGCGAGGTTCTCAGCAGTAACCCCCATGGAGGTGAATGCCTCAGGATACTCAGAGCCTAGCTTTGGGTTGGGCATAGGATTGTATCCTGTCATTGGAATTCTCGTCATAGATTCTATCCCTCCGGCTATGAACGCGTCTCCGGCACCCATAGAAATTCTACCTACGGCATCATGAATTGCCTGCATTGATGAGCCGCAGAAGCGATTGATGGTCACACCTGGAACTGTTTCGGGTAGACCTGTCAGGAAGGTTATCATTCTAGCTACGTTGAACCCCTGCTCAGCTTCTGGAAATGCTGTACCTACTATCAGATCCTCAATTAACGATGGGTCTACGCCCGTTTCTTCAATCAATCCGTTTATCACCGTAGCGGCTATGTCATCTGGTCTAGTTCTGGCTAGTTCCCCCTTCTTCGCGGGAGTGAATGGAGATCTAGCATATCCGGCTATCACTGCGGGCATGATATCCCATAGAAGGGCGGAATAATTAAAACTGAAGGTGATTTTTACTACACTGACTTTAGTCTACTAAAGTGATGTCTTGCTTTGGCAATAGACAGAGGGAGTTATTTGTTTGGTGACTACAATACATTTTATGGATTAGTAAATTGGATTTTCGGTTTCATAACTAAACTAGATTTTTTTCCCAGGATGTTTCCAACTGGAGATGTAGCGGTGTATCTCTTCGCCGTTGATTAACTCCACAGGTAAATGTAATGAAGTGTGCTCGAGATCACCACCTATAGACAGGATGAAATCTCTGCTTAACGGCCATGGCGGGCCCTGTGTTTCCTCTCCTGAAATATCGACACGCCCAACTGAGACTAGCCTACCGCTTGAAGCTAGAAGACTGGGAAGGATGGGCGCGGCTATGACTCTTACCTCCTCGGGTATAGCCTGAAGGATGTGGACCTCGACAACAAGGTCCCACTTGTTATGCCACCCCATTGGTAGATTCAGAAGGTCCTCTACTCTCCACTCGATATCCAGATTACCGTAAGTTTGAGCCGCCCATCTTATCGCGGTTGGAGAGATATCAAAAGCTGTTACTTTCCACCCCAATTCGGAAAGGTAGGCGGCATCCTCCCCAAGACCACATCCAACCACAAGGGCCCTTCCTTGCGGAGGTTTATCGGACAACCACTCGACAAGGAGATGGTTTGGCTCCCCGTTGGACCATGGGATCATTTCCTCGTTTCCTTCTGAAGAGCTGTAGAGCTCTTCAAACCAGATTAGGGGGTCGCTTTTGGACTCAGCCTCTCTGGCCATCTTCAATATCCTCTCTCTGAGAGATTCGAGTTCCTCTTGGCTGTAATTCTTCACTGTATCATCTCACATGTGAGAGATTAGAGCATCTCCAAAACCAGAACAGGAGAGTAGGGTTGCGCCTTCCATTAGTCTCTCAAAGTCATAGGTCACTGTCCCGGCTAAGATAGCGCCCTCCATGCCTTTGATAATCAAATCAGCGGCCTCCCCCCAACCCATGTGTCGAAGCATCATCTCGGCCGAGAGGATTAGGCTTCCAGGGTTTACCTTGTCCTGACCTGTATACTTAGGAGCAGTACCGTGAGTGGCCTCAAAAATAGCTATTCCAGTATCGTAGTTTATGTTCGCGCCCGGAGCTATTCCGATACCTCCGACCTGTGCGGCGAGTGCATCGGAGATGTAGTCCCCATTCAGATTCATGGTAGCAAGTACGCCGTACTCCCTGGGCCTTGTGAGAACCTGTTGTAGCATTGCATCCGCAATAACATCCTTGATAGTAATGGTCCTCCCTGTTTTTGGATTCTCTAGAGAGCACCATGGCCCTCCATCTAGTAGCTCGGCGCCGAACTCGTCACGAGCTAGCTGATATCCCCAATCTCTAAAGCCCCCCTCTGTGAACTTCATGATGTTTCCCTTGTGAACCAGAGTTACAGAGTCTTTGTCATTTTCAATGGCGTATCTTATGGCGGCGCGAACTATCCTACTAGTTCCCTCTGAGCTAATCGGCTTGATTCCAATTCCTGAGGTTTCTGGAAATCTAATCTTTTCAACGCCCATCTCATCCTGAAGAAATCGAATTACCTTCTGGACCTCGGGAGTACCTGCCTCCCATTCTATTCCAGCATATACGTCTTCGCTGTTCTCTCTAAAAATTATCATATCTACTGCCCCTG
>MDTB01001357.1_pt1 | contig 33235 bp, 34 predicted proteins | sample 811161 | NCBI WGS metagenome assembly MDTB01 (sample SAMN05326650, study PRJNA326480) | marine metagenome | isolation source: seawater | place: Mediterranean Sea | collected 2009 | reverse complement strand
GCCGTGATAAAAAACATATCGACGGTCGATTTACGTCCCTCAGTAAACGCTGCCATCCCAAGCTCTTCAGTCAGGCCATCGAGTTTTTCGAGCAGGAACAGTCCCGACCCGTCGCTGACGGTTGCACCAAACCCGAGCATCGGCAGGGGCACGTTGGTCAACATCAAAGAAATGTAGATCGCTGGAACCAGATAGGCAAAGATCAGCACACAATATTGGGCGACCTGAGTATAAGTAATCCCCTTCATGCCACCGAGGACAGCATAGAAAAATACGATGCCCATTCCTATGATGACACCCATTTCGATCTCAACCTCGAGGAAGCGGGAAAACACGATCCCCACACCTCGCATCTGCCCCGCAATATAAGTGAATGATATAAAAATGACACAGAGCACCGCGACGACTCGGGCGGTCTGCGAATAATAGCGATCTCCGACAAAATCCGGGACCGTAAACTTCGCAAATTTTCTTAAATACGGTGCGAGACACAAGGCCAACAAGACATAGCCCCCGGTCCAGCCCATCAAGTAACGAGCTCCGTCAGCCCCTTCAAATGCGATAATGCCGGCCATGGACAAGTAAGAGGCAGCCGACATCCAGTCAGCTGCCGTCGCTGCGCCATTGGCAACTGGATGAACATGCCCGCCCGCGACATAAAATTCTTGGGTTGAGCCAGAACGACTCCAGATGGCAATCGCAATATAGAGGCCAAAAGTGAGGCCTACAAAAACATAGGTTAAAACTTGAGCGGACATCAGACGTCCTCCTCAACGTTAAAGCGCCGATCCAAAGCATTCATTCGCCAGACATACACGAAAATCAGGATCACAAATGCATAGATCGCGCCCTGCTGGGAAAACCAGAATCCTAACTTCCATCCAAAGAAACTAAATTGATTCAGCGTATCAACCCACAGGATTCCGCATCCAAAAGACACCACAAACCAGACGGCCAGCAAACAAAGCAACGTCGTCACATTGGCTCGCCAGTAGGCATTTTGGGCCTTGAGCGCTTGCTCTTTATTATCAGAATCCATGGTTTTTCTTCCTCTTTTTCAAACTCATCTCCCTCAACTTGGGGCTTATCCACTTCATTTTTTTCCACTTACGGCTGTTCAACTGACCGCTGTTCGACTTACAGCAGCTCAACTGCATCTTTTTCAAGATTCTCACAATCGCAACCCCCTCAAATCGAGCAGCCCTTCATTTGGTCATCCTTGGAGGTTAATCTCGATCACCCCCCACGCCGACTGCCAATTTTTCCCCACCGATCAATTAATTGTCACTTCATCCTCTGCGGAATCAAGCAAACTTGACGCATCGGTCGCCGCTTCTTCGATCAGATGCTTCGGGAGCTTTTTGCTGGCGCTCACACCGAGCGCACGCATTGATTCTGCCCTTCGAAGCAAATTTCCCCGCCCACTCGATAGTTTTTTATGCGCATCATCATAGGCATTTTGGGCAGAAGCTAAACGCGCACCAACAAGCTCTAGATCACCAACAAAACCGACCAATTTGTCGTAGAGAGAACCCGCCTTATTTGCGATCTCTTGTGCATTGGCGCTCTGATGCTCATAGCGCCAAATATTTTGAATTGTTCTTAAGGTCACAAGCAGCGTCGAAGGCGTAACAATAATGATATTTTGATCAAACGCATCGCCGAAAAGCCCATCATCAGACTGCAGAGCCATTGAAAAGGCCGCCTCAATCGGCACGAACATCAATACAAAATCAAGAGAGCGAACACCCATCAGGTTTTGATAGTCTTTTTCACCCAATTGCTTCACGTGCTGTCTTAAAGATTGCACGTGAGCCGCTGCTTGGAGCATCTGCTCGGCTTCATCTTCAGCAGAACAAAATCGTTCATAAGCCGTTAGAGAGACTTTCGAATCAACAATAATGTCCTTACCCTCGGGTAAATGGACAACGACATCTGGCTGGTACCGACGGCCCTCGTCACTTTTGAGTGAAAGCTGAACCTCGTACTCTCGACCTTTAACCAAGCCCGATTTTTCCAATACGCGCTCCAAAACGATTTCGCCCCAAGTCCCCTGGGTCTTACTTTCACCCTTAAGGGCATTGGTTAAATTAATCGCTTCCTGACTCATTCGAGCGTTCAAGTCTCGTAGATGTTTCAGTTCATTGCGAAGGGAGAAGCGTTCCTTGCTTTCCTCGCTGTAGGCTGTCTCGACACGGTTCTGAAAATCCTTTAGCCGTTCCCCAAGAGGCTTGAGTAGCTGACTGAGCTGCTCCTCACTCTGATGTTTAAACGTTTTTTGCTTGGATTCAAAAATTTCACCCGCTAGGGCCTTAAAGGATTCAGAAAGTTTCTCTTTTGCGCCCTCAAGCATCACCATCTTCTCCTGGTGATGCTGAGTCTGCTGTTCCATGGTTGTGGAAATCTGTGCAACCTGCTCTAACAGCCGCACTTTTTCATCGTTTAGGGCGATTCGCGCTTGCTCTGAGGCTTCCAAGCGTTGCCGCAAATCAGATTCGATGTCCTGTTTCGCGTTGAGACTGGTTTCAAGCTGTGTTTTTTTTTCGCGCAGTTCAAGGTTTTCTTCATGAAGAATCTTGCGCTGTTCAGCTGTCCCTGTTTCGGTCTCAGCAACTGTCCGTCGGTCGTGATCGATTCTGCGGATCCAGAGCAGCTGAACACCTAAAAAGATGACCACCAACAGCACCAGCCCAATCATTATGCTCAATTCCATCATGGCTCCTCATCGGTCACGAAGCGCGGCAGTCCATCAAAACCCGTCATTGCTGAGGCTCGTAACATCAACAGTCAAACGCGGCTTTCATTTAACCAGCGTAATCGAAGACCTTCAAAACAACCAGAGCCTCTAATGCCTTTTAAAGCAATCAGTGCAGCAAGGTGAACATTTTACGTCGATAACGGGAGGCTAAGGGGTCTCCTTTGCCGAGCAGCTCAAAGACTCTTATCATCGTGTTTCTCGCTGCATCGTCTTGCCAAGTTTTATCCTGACTCAGCATCTTGAGTAAGGTTTCTAATGCGGCCTCTATTTGATCGTCGACGACCAGTGCGCAAGCATGATCAAACAAACTACTCTGATCGGAGGGTTCTTCGGCGGCCGCCTGGGCGAGCTCAGCGAGGGGTGCCAAATCTTGCACGATTTTCACGAAATACATTCGACTCCTGGCCTTCTCGATGCCCTCGGCATCGTCAGGCAAACTCGCCAACAAGGTTTCAGCTTCTTCAATTCGTTGGGTTTGAATCATCAAATCACACAATTCAGTATGCAAAGAAAAGTTGCTGGGCTCTTGGCTCATCATCTCCCTCAGCATGTCCATCGCGCTCTCCCGATCCCCCAAACTCACAAATTGTGCAATCTGAGCTTTGATCTGATCACTTGGGCTCATGGTGAGCTGATCAAATTGGGCGCGTAACTGCGCCTCGGTTTGAGGCCCTTCAAGACTTTCAAGGAGTTGACCATCTTTTACAATTTTGATGGTCGGCAGGCCACGGACTCCGAGTTGTTGAACGATCTGGGGATTCGTCTGCACATTAACCCTGGCCCAGAATATCTTTCCCTGGTAGGACTGCACGAGACTTGAGAGAGTTGCCGTCAACGCTTCACTGGGTGCTGCGCCTTGTGCATAGAACTCAAGAACTACGGGAACTTGCTGAGACTTTTCAATCACCGTTGCTTGAAAATTCTGGGCGTCGACTTCAGCGACAAAACTGTCGCTCGCTTGGTTACTGATCGTCATGCGATGTCCTTTATCCGCTCACTTAATGTTGAATGTTCAAAAATTTAAGGCTTGTAGAGAAGACAGGTAGCGCAAAGATCGACTGGCCTTTTCAAACAGACTTGAACGCGTTCCATTATAAGGAGACCCAAGCCGATGAGCTAGCCAAAGCGCATTGATCGCTTAAAACATCCATGAGGAAAAGGGAGGGGCAGCCACCTTCTGCAATGCTTTGGGGAAAAGCCCAACTTCGAGAAACAATCGGTACCAACCAACCACGCAACACAAGGATTGCGCCCATCGGTACAGAAAAGGTCAGCTTTCGCCTGTTGAACTCATTGCGCAATAACATCTGTTTTGATGCCAGGGTTCGTTCGAATTGCCCCCTTTTAGCCCCGATTGTCTGGGCTTAAAAGAATGCGGAACCCTTTATCGCTAAGGAGAAATCGAAATTGGAGGCAGGGCTGTGTCTCTCTGAGGACCCTGTCTTTTTAGGCGCTTTATATTTCGGAGGGCTTTCTCTTTCCGAGCGCTTTCCCTTTCCAAGCGCCTTATCTTTCCGAGCTCACTGACTCTGTAAGCGCCTTTCTTGCAAAGCATCCCTCGAGCGCTCGCCAGCGACTGACTGGATCAATCATCTAGTCGGAATGAATGTAAACGGGAACAGTGATGAAACCCATCGTGACCCTTGCGCCGTCCTCTCGCCCGACGCTTTCCTCGATGGTCTTGTTTGGGCAGCTTTGTTGACCCCTCTTAGCCGATAATTTTCAAACCGTCTCGTTTAAGCGCAACCGCTAGAATTCGGCTTGAACCCAGCGGACTGACAGGCCCTCGGTATAACACTTTACGGCCTTTACTGACTAACCAGGTATCTGAAGCTTTGATGTGTTGAATGGTCATAAACCGGTCCTTTTATGCTTTTTGTTAACCGTCCTTTTCTTGTAAAGCGTTACTTTGACGGAATTCTCTTTAGCTGGAGTTTTGCTTACTCGTTTTGCCTTCAGATCGTCTACCGGTCCAATTGAACCTTCGACTGACTTACTCTTTAAGCGGAGAGAGATTAAAACACACAATACTGTTTATGTATACAGTATGTATAAAAAAACAGCTTTAGACTTGGATCCAGTCGAAACCGTCGTTCTGAGAGGAGATTGTCAAAGTACCGGACCAATTCTTTAACGGATCCGAGAGCGCTGCTTTGGCAAGGTCTGGGTGATTATTCTTTTGACTGATATGCGAGACCACAAGATGACGCAGACGCGTCAAATTCAGTTGCGTCAATAATCCTGCGGCTTGATCGTTCGAAAGATGTCCTAAATTTCCTGAAACCCTCTGTTTAAGGGCAGCAGGATAAGGCCCCCGGCTCAACATTCCAGGATCATAATTACACTCGAGCAACAAAAGATCACACTCTTTATAGCACTTGGCAACATGAGCACTGACGTGTCCTAAATCGGTTAACACGCCGAGACGACGAGGACCTTCACTGAACACATATTGACACGGCTCCCTCGCATCATGGGGAACAACGACAGGCTCGACAGTCAACCCTCGAATCTTAAACCGCTGCTCATAATTCACCGGATGAACAGCCTCGAGCGCCCCGAGCCGCTTATGATCGAAGGTGCCCGGGGTCATATAGACAGGAACTTTGAACTTTCGAGAGAATTGGGCGACGCCCAAAATGTGATCCGCATGTTCATGGGTAACAATCAGCGCGTCAATATCGAGCGGCGTCAAATTGAGTTTTGCTAACCGTCGAGCGGTTTCTTTGAGACCGAACCCCAAATCAACGAGTACGCGCCCCTCGCTCGCCTCAACTATGGTTCCGTTACCTTTGCTACCACTTCCTATCGATGCAACCCGCACGAATCAGGTCGAATATTCTTTGATGATCTTCAGCAGACGCTCTGCAGCCAGCCCGTCAGCAAAACCATCGCCCTGAAGCACGGTCACCAAAACTTCTCCATCCATGCTTTCTAAACGAACCTGAAAGAGGCTTTCAGCATTTTGTGCCTTCTCACCCCCTGAAAAAATCTTTCTAAAAAAGCCGGGATTGACTTGGTGAGTTGGCTGGTAATAGACGAAATAAGTCGCTTCGCTCCGGTCAATATCGTTGACGGTGATATTGGCGGTCTCCAAAGCGTCACCCACCGTCGCCCAGGCTCGATTAAAGTCGAGTTTATAGCGTAACTCTGGCTTATATCGATCAGGAATCAAGCGTGTCCGCCCCTCAGTCAAATTAGACGCCATCATGCTCATCGTACCTTGGCTGATATTCTCACCTAGGTAGTAGGCAATGCCTTTCAGGACTTCTCGCTCTAAAGTCAGATCATCGGAGGCACCTTTCCAAATCATATTGTCCAGCCGATAAGGTGCGTCGGCTGCAACCTGCCGCTGTTCGATATACAGTTCGGTGCTGCCGCTTCGAACCCCTGGTTCCATCTTCAATTTAAATTGGTGCAAGTTCACGTTTCGTGTATTTCGAAAAACGTTACCATCACGAATACTTTGAAACGTATCTTCGGCCGAGCCCTCCCGAGCCGTTATCCATCGACTGGTTAAAACGCCTGTGGCTGGGTTTGCGGATGCGACTTCTAAATTGTTTGCTTCCCAAAACTGGACAACCTTTGGCCAAACGACCGACGGTGGAATATCCAGAAAAACCCACTGCTCGTCATCGAGCTTCTTAATCACAATCTGATCAACCCCGTAGCGTGTGCTCAAAGGCTCAGGTCGTCTGAGTTCGTAATCTATGTCGCTGAGTCCTCGAGGGTCTTCAATCTCCGGAATCGGCATCATTTCGACGTAACCAGGCGTTGCAAGTCCCAGTGGCATTTCTGTAGGCGCGCTAGATCCAGTCTCTAACCGAGTGACCAGCGTGTCGTTACCAAACCAACTGCAACCCGATAATGCCCAAAGCGCAAACCCTATCAATCCCAATCGCATCATTGATCTATCCCCGCTTGCACCATCGCAGCTGCCACACTTTGATGATGCACTTTGCTTAAAGAGGTTAACGGTAACCGAATACCTTCTGGAATTCGCCCCATTTGCGCCAAGGCCCATTTCACAGGGATTGGATTCGCTTCGAGAAACAACTTTTGATGAAGCCCCATCAGCGGTGCATTCAAGGTTTCTGCCAAAGTACGATCTCCCGAAACGGCAGCAGCCGACATCAAGGCCATCTGCTCCGGCACCAAATTTGCGGTGACGCTGATGGTTCCATGACCGCCCTGAATCATCAATTCACAGGCAGTCTCATCGTCACCGGAATAAATCATAAATTCATCGCCGCAGAGCGCTCGGATTTGCGCAGCCCGCTCTACGAGACCAGTCGCCTCTTTAATACCAAACACTTGCTCAGTTTTTGATAAACGCTTGACCGTCTCGGGTAACAAATCGCAACCCGTCCGACTCGGAACATTGTAAAGAATTTGAGGCAAATCAACCGCTTTTGCGATGGCCTGGTAATGAAGCACCAGCCCTTCCTGCGTGGGCTTGTTGTAATAGGGTGTCACCAGCAAGCAGGCATCGGCGCCGATTTCCTTGGCGAAACTGGTGAATTCAATGGCTTCCCGTGTTGAATTGGCACCGGTGCCAGCGATCACCGGCAGGCGCCCGCGGGCGACTTCAACCACAGTCCTTACAATTTCGCAGTGTTCTTGGGGCGTTACCGTTGGAGATTCGCCGGTGGTGCCAACGGGCACAATGCCTTGGGTTCCACTTTGCACATGCCAATCAACCAAGCTATCCAGGCACTCCCAATCCACGGATTCGTCCGATTTCATGGGCGTCACCAGAGCCACTATACTGCCGCCAATCATAAGTTTAGGTTCCACTAGGAAAGGGCCACATCATAGCCATGCTACAACAGTCCTACAACCTGATTTGGCCTGAAACTCCGCTAAGCTCTGGGCCAAGCGCCAATCAGCGCTTTGATTAAAATAGCCAAGGGGATCGCAAAGAAAACGCCAGCCAATCCGAACCAGGACCCAAAAATCAACACCGCCAGTATAATCGCCAAAGGATGGAGGTTATTGGCTTCGGAGAAGAGCAGCGGGACCAACAATAAACCATCAAGCGCTTGAATCACTAGATAGCCGATCATGAGATAGAAAAAGTCCCCACTCAATCCGAACTGCATCAGCGCGACCACAACAACAGGAACCGTGACGGCTGCAATCCCAAGATAAGGAATAATGACCGAAACCCCGACTAGAAACCCGAGCAAGGCTGCGTAATTTAGATCAAAGAAGGCAAAAAGGAGGTAGGTCACAAGACCGGCAATGATTAATTCAACAAACTTACCCCGAACGTAATTCTCCATTTGTCCGCTCAACTCGTTGCCGATCCTATCCATCAGTGGTCGATCTTCCGGCAGAAACCCTAAAAAATAGTCCAACAACTGCTCTTTATCTTTTAAGAGAAAGAAAACTAGAATTGGGACCAACAAGGTATAGGCTAAAACCGTCAACAAAACCGGCAGTTGGGATAGTGAGGCCGATAAAAACCATTGGCCCAGTTCTGCCGCCTGGTCACTGAGCAAATTCACCCAAACCGAAATCTGTCGCTCCGAAATCAGCAAGGGAAATTGTTCGGGTAACAGCCCTAGAGTTGTCCCAAGTCTTTCGCTTAAGCCTGGCAGATCGTTGTATAAACTGCTCAATTGTCGCCAAATTCTCGGCATCAAGAAAAGGAAAAACCCTACAAATCCACCCAAAAATAACAGATAAGTAATGATCATCGACCAACGGGACGGGATACGGGCACGCTGCAGCTGATTGATCACGCCCTGCATGACGTACGCCAAGACAACGCCCGTCAGAACGGGAACCAGGACCGAACCCAGCAAAGAAAAAAAGAGCGCTATACCCAATAATAGGAATAACAAGATCAAGGATTCTTCTTGAGCAAGGTATCGTCCAACCCACTTTTTGAAAATCTCAATCATGGCTTGGTTCCTCAGGTCTTTTTGATCCAATGCCGATAAATACCAGACTCATCTGACTGTTCCAATAAAACGTGACCACTTTGATCCGCAAAAACCTGAAAATCCCTCACTGACCCCGCATCAGTGGCTTCGATCAGCAAAATGTCCCCCGACTCAAGCTTGTTCAGCCTTTGCTTTGCCTTGAGCAGCGGCATGGGACAATTTAGGCCCTTGGTATCGAGCAAAATAGGTAATTTCTCGTCGGTCGGCATGAGCATTCTTCAGTTGGCTTTTCCAAGTATAGCAGTCCAAAGCATCCGAATCAGGTTGAACTCCTGACCCAACCCCTGCGAACATACACACATGAGATTTAGGGCTATTTTTTGCTGCTGCGCGATCCTTTTTGGGTCTGGGAGTGGCCTAGACATCCGAGCGGAGCTGAACCTCCCTGAACTCGGTGGCGCCAGCCCGGCCGCAACTTCTCTGACCTACGAACACGCACTCGGCCAAAGGTTCCTCCGTGCGGTTCGCGCTCAAACACCTCATTTTGATGACCCACTGGTTGTGGACTACCTCGAACATCTAATTTTTCGATTATCTGAGCACAGCAACCTCAAGGACCGCAGGCTCTACATTACGCTGATCAAAAACCCAATGATTAACGCCTTTGCAGCACCAGGAGGCGTGATCGGAATCAATCACGGACTATTCCTTCACGCTGAAACTCAGCACGAGTTCTCAGCGATTCTAGCCCACGAGCTCGCTCACCTGAGTCAACGGCACTTTGCCCGGGGTATAGAGGCCAGTAAACAAGCTGGAGTCATCTCCATTGCTGGACTACTCGCAGGCGCTATTCTCGCGGCCACGGCGGGCAGCGAAGCGGGGCTCGCCGCGATCACCACCAGCAATGGATTAGCGAGCGCCCAACAATTGAGCTACAGCAGAACCAGGGAGGCCGAGGCAGACCGTGTTGGCATCGCCACCATGATCAGAGCCGATCTTGACCCACGCGCCATGGCCTACATGTTTGAACGGCTGGATCGATTGAATCGAACCAGTGCGGAGCAGGTCCCTGAATTTCTCCGGACCCACCCCGTGACCAAAAACAGAATCAGCGATGCTTATAACCAAACCGAAAGTGTCACTAAAAAGAAATGGCCACCCAACCTCGACTATCAGCTCATGCGAGCCCGAGTCACTGTACAACAAAGCACCCAAAACCAGGGCCTCATCACGCAACTGACCTCCCAGCCAAGGGCGGAAACATCTGCCGAGCAAGCCGCCGACGACTATGCCCTGGCCTTAGCCTACATCCAGGATCGGCGATTTGAAGAATCGGCGCGACGACTCAATTCCCTCAAGGACCGCTACCCCAATCACATTGCCTTCGAGGTGGCGCACATTGAGCTGCTGGCAGCTCAGGGAAAGATCAAAACAGCCCTCGCGAGTGCTGAAAAAGCATTGGCGATCAGTCCGGGAAACTATCCGCTATCAATGCTCTACTCATCATTATTAATCAGTCTCGATCGCCCAGAGCTCGCCAGCGAGGTGCTGACCGAATTGACCCTTCGCCGCCCAAATGATGATCAAATTTGGTACCAGCTTGCTGAGAGCCGCGGTCTAGCCAATGACATTCCCGGAGTGCATCAGGCTCGAGCAGAGTATTTCGTCCTGAATGGCAATTTAGATGGCGCCATAAAACAGCTCAGATATGCGATACCCTTGGTCCGCCAAAACTTTCAACTCAGCGCCAAAATTAAACAAAGAATCGATGAGATTTGGGTCCTTCAGGAAAGATCCGACGAGTAACCTTCAGTCCTTGTCCCCTGAAAGCCCCACCCGCTAGCGCTGTGAGCCAATCATGGCAAAAACAGCGAATACTGCGCCTCTGTTTTTAACTCGAGACCGGACGAAGGATTGGTCTATGTTTGTTTAACAAACGCATTGCGTGCTCAGCAGGCCCATTAGGCGAAGCCTCTTTTAGGCCTCTCGCAACCATCGCCTTGCAGATTCCTAATGCTGGTTAAGCATCAACGATTAAAATCAAGCATCCTTTGCAACGGCTTCAGGGCGCGTTCAGCCAGATCAGCAGCCACCTGAATTTCTTGGTCTTGGTGTTTCAATACCTGCTCAATATTGGACAAAGCATTCATTGCCATCCAAGGGCAATGCGCACAACTGCGGCAAGTGGCGCCGTTTCCCGCCGTGGGCGCCTCAAGAAAACGCTTTTCTGGCGCGAGCTGCTGCATTTTGTAGAATATTCCACGATCCGTGGCAACAATGAACGTTTCGGCGTCAAGATCCACCGCAGCTTTAATCAACTGTGAGGTCGACCCCACCACGTCTGCTGCCTCGATCACGGCGCTGGGTGATTCGGGATGAACCAACACCCGTGCTTCAGGGTAGACCTGCTTTAAATCATGAATTCCTTTGGCTTTAAACTCCTCATGCACGATACAGGCACCCTGCCAAAGCACCATATCCGCACCGGTTTCCTTTTGGACATAAGCGCCCAAATAGCGATCCGGTGCCCAAAGAATTTTTTCTCCTGCAGCGCTCAAATGGTCTACCACGTCCAAAGCGATACTAGACGTCACGACCCAATCGGCCCTCGCTTTAACCGCTGCTGACGTATTCGCATAAACCACCACGGTTCGATCAGAGTGCTCATTACAGAACGCATCAAAAGCCTCAATTGGGCAACCCAAATCAAGAGAACACGTGGCCTCAAGCGTCGGCATTAAGATCGTTTTTTCAGGACTTAAAATTTTGGCTGTCTCTCCCATAAACCGGACGCCTGCAACCAAAACAGTGGATTGCTCAGCGAGCGCCCCAAATCGAGCCATTTCAAGCGAGTCAGCCACACAACCGCCGGTCTCTTCGGCCAAAGCTTGTATCTCTGGGTCCGTATAATAGTGCGCAACGAGCGTTGCTTGACGTTCGTCAAGCAAGCTTTTGATCCGCTCGATGAGATCTTCCCGCTCCTGATCGTTCAAAGAAGGCTTCAGTGGATGCTCAGGGACAACTAAATTCATAATGGTTTCTAATTGAGTGTAAGAACAGATAATTGTACGCAAAACGGCCGGACCTATCTTCGATTTTGATCCGCTTTTACTATAAGCCCAAACGGTCTAACCCGACACTTAATCATCAATCGGTTCCTTAGGCCCTTTCTCCGGACTCTTTCTCCGCAAGGCCGGTGCATTGTAAAAGCTGTTAATACTCCCGTTGGAAGAGTAGTAATTATTCAAAGACTCGCCGACAATCATGCCATGCAGCTATTGTTTATCAGTCAACTATTCGATGTCAAAGCCGAGAGTAACCTGGCGCTTTTAACCGAAGCCGCAATCAGCAAGGGGCACCGAGTGAGTTGGGGTAGCATCGACCATCTGAGGCTCAATCATCAACGCGTCCAAACCCAAGGTTTTTACGAAGTCGCATCTTCCCAAAACTTTGAACGCTCAGGGTCCGCTGCCACTTTAGACTGTCTAAGCTTTGACTGCGTTTGGGTCCTCTCTCTTGGAGAGCGCGCCAGCTTTTTAGACAAACTTCAGCTGCTGCGGATTGTCGAAGGGCAAACCCGGGTCATCAATAGCACCGAAGCACTCCTTCACCTACGGAGCAAATATGCGTTGACTCAACTGAGTCACTTGTTCCAACACCCAAAAACCTACGGAAGCCGAGACCCTGAAACGCTGTTCAAGGTAATCGAGGCCGGGGGTGATTGGATTCTTAAACCCCCTGCAGGAAGCCTCGGCCAGGGCGTTTTCTTAATTAACCGAGAGACCTCAAATTACCGGGACATTCTTCGCCACGTCAATGGAATTAAAAGAGATCAATATGTGCTCCTGCAGGCCTATATCCCAGAGATCAAAAACGGTGAAAAAAGAGTGTTACTCGCCAATGGCAAGTTGATCGGAACTTACCTGCGAACCCAAACCGACGACCATCGAACGAATTTAATGCAGGGCGCAACCGCGCAAGCAACAGTGCTCTCCGAGGAGGAAGTCGCTCTGATCGACCGTCTGGGTGAGCATTGCAAAACCCTCGGCGCCTGCTTCGTGGGTATCGACTTGGTCTACCCTTTTGTCATCGAGATCAATGTGGTCAACCCCGGCGGCTTGAACACCCTCGATCAACTTGGCGCCGGTAAAAAAGCGCACCTTGTGATTCGTCACATCCTCTCAAGTTAGACCTTGAGTTTTCAGTTGGGAACGGTATGATGGCGACTTCTTGAGGGCCGTTAGCTCAGCTGGTAGAGCAGTTGGCTTTTAACCAATTGGTCGATGGTTCGAATCCATCACGGCCCACCATTTCCCTCAGCGCTAAATCACCCCGAAAAATCGTGCAAACCAAAGCACCCACAGGGCAGGGCTTTTGATCCAAGATTTTAGGGATTAAACGTTTACTTGCGGGAGACTCACATGGTGAGCCCGGGTTTCGGACAAACGTTTCAGAGACGCCTGGGCAATTTCGCGTCAATACAACCGCCGACCCATTTCCCAAGGTCCTCGATAAGACCACACTAGCCTTTAACTCCGTCGAAAGATGGCCTTCACTCTGACACCAAAGGCATGGTTGGCCAAACTTTGAAGTAAAGCGCAACAGCCATCTCCAACGCATCTCGCCAAGCATTACCCTCAAGACCCTCAAGCGCGGCCAATCCTTGAAAATGAATAAGAACTATCCCCTGGAAGATCAACAAACCGACAACCCCGCTTAGTCGGCTTGCAGAACACAACCGCATCCGTGCAACCAGGCCGAGACTCAGAAACAAAAGGGCCAAACAGCCAGCGACGATGACCCAAGGCACGCTGAAGTCTGAGGGATGTTGCAGTCCAAAAAGGCCCAACACCCCTACTGACAAAATCACTATTTTTAGCGCGCGCTTTCCATCCCCCCGATCTGCGTCAATCATCATCTGCCCCAAGAGCGGGGCGGCCGCGACGCTCAGCAGCGTCATCCCGAACAACCCCAATACCAGATCCTGTTTAGAAAGCATGGAGGCCATTACGTAACCGCTCACGAATCCAAGCGTGACAGCCCAGCGGCGCTTTTTGGACTGCCCACAGTCCATAGCAGTCTTGTCAAACGCGGAATAACTGACGAGACCCCCGCCAGGTGGTTTTTTTAAAGTAGCGACACTTGAGAAACAGGGCCCGGGGGACTGAGCGATCCAACAGGCCGCACAATACAATAGAATCAATAGCTGGACGCCCAAGATCATTGTTGTTTTAAAGATTAAGGTCGATACGCCCATGTCTCTTCAGTCAAAATTCACAGGGCCGAATCCACGGATCACGTTGTAAGCCAGCATGGCGCTGGGATCCTTTACCTCCCATATCCCTTTGGCTGATTAAGCGCCCAACACCGCTCCAACCCCTATGACAAGCCCGGCCAATCCAGCGCCCCAGATACCGCAGGCTATAACATCAAAAAGGAAAAACTTTATCGACGATAAACCGCTCGCGCCAAGTAGCATAGGGACCAAGCTTCGAACCATTGTGAGTAATCGCCCGATCACCACTGTAAAAGCACCGAAGCGACGAAGCTGGGCTTGCGTTTTTTCGACCAGCCCTGCGCGTTTTTGCATCCATGGAAGGTCGATCAGTTCAGCGCCTAAATAACGACCCACATAGAATCCAAATTGATCAGAAATGAATGCACCAATGACCGCTGCAGAAACAATTTCCGGCAGGGACAAGAGGCCTTCGGCATAGATCAGGCTCGCCGCAGAGAGCAAAATAGCCCCGCTGATAAAAAGACCTAGGCCTGGGCAAGCCTCGATGAACCCCATCAACATCAGTGCTGCAAAGGCCAGATCACGCTCTTGCGCAATCCAAGAAAGCAGATCAGTCACCATCGGTCGTGTTCTCGACGATCAGAACACACCAGGGACATATCGGGTTGGATCATCGACCCCTGCTTCAAGAAACCCGGCGCGTCGAAGCCCACAGCTATCACAGACACCGCACGCCAACCCATCCGGCGTGAGCTGATAGCACGACACCGTTTCTGCATAATCAAGCCCTCTGTCTAGCCCCAGTTGAATAATGTCAGCTTTTGAGTGATGAATCAGCGGCGTGTGGATCGTGACTGACTCACCTTCGACGCCGCGCCGGGTCGCCAAATTCGCCATCGATTCGAAGGCCGTGATAAATTCAGGCCGACAATCTGGGTACCCCGAGTAATCCACCGCGTTCACCCCGACGAAGATATCGAGAGCACCCAACACTTCTGCCCAAGCGAGCGCATAGGATAAAAAAATAGTGTTTCGAGCGGGCACGTACGTGATCGGGATATCTATGTCACTGGCGCCATGCTCCGGTACGGCAATGGAATGATCAGTTAACGCCGATCCTCCAAAGGTGGCCAAATCAATGGTCGCAATTCGATGTGCGCTGGCTCCAAGCCGTTCCGCAATGCCCTTGGCATAATCCACTTCGCCATCATGGCGTTGACCATAAACAAAGCTCAAGCAATAACAAGCATAGCCACGGGATCGAGCGAGGGCTAAGACCGTTGCAGAATCGAGCCCACCTGAGAGCAAAATGACAGCCTTTTTAACACTAGACACCGGCTATATCTCCCCAGAGTAGTTTGTGGAGCTGAATTTGGAGACGCACATCAAGACCGTCCGAGAGGATCCACTCAGCCAATTCTTTGGCCGGTTGAACATTGTAAACCGGGGAAAATAGCACCTCACAAACGCGCTCTGAGAGAGAATATTCATCAATCTTAAAACGCGCCCATTCGTAATCTGCACGATCACAAATTACAAATTTCACCTGATCAATGGCTTTCAGTTCCGCAATATTTGAATACAAGTTGCGGCTGACCTCTCCAGATGCTGGCGTTTTTAGGTCCATGACAATTGAGACTCGCGCATCTATTTTGCTGATTGGCAGTGCACCGCTGGTTTCTAATGACACTTGGTAGCCCTCATCAACCAGTGCTTGAAGTAAAGTCACACACTCGGCTTGGGCCAGGGGCTCTCCTCCTGTTACCGTGACGTAGCGCGTTGGAAAGTTTTTGATCTGAGCCATGATGTCAGCCATTGAAAACAACGATCCACCATTGAATGCGTAGCTGGTGTCACAATAGCCACATCGGAGGGGACAGCCTGTCAAACGCACAAATGTCGTTGGCCGGCCACTGGTAGCGGCCTCACCTTGCAAAGAATGAAAAATTTCTGAAATTCGCAACCGAGCAGTCATGGCGTCACTGATTCCGCAATCGCCTTAACAATCGACTTGTTCAAGCAGGTACTTTTCAGCAAGTTTGCCCGCTGACTTCGAAGCAAATTCGGTTTTGACTTCGGTAAGATACGATAAGGCACGCTGACAGTTGCCCATCAAATGGTAAACTTTTCCCAGCTTAAAAGCCGCGTCAGGGACTTTGTTGCTATCCGGGTAACCCTTAATCACTTGAACCAGTGCTTGTCTTGCAGCCTCATAGTCCGGCTCCGGCTTCGCAGCATGTACTTCACCGATCCAGTAATACGCATTCGCAGCGTAAACACCCGTTGGGAACTGATCGATCACAACCCGTAAAGCATCGATCGCTGGCTCATACTGGCGTGAGCGAATCGCTCTAAGACCGTCATCATAATAATCTTTTTCAGTCCGCTCAGCTTCGGCGTCAACCGTATCGCTGACTGAGGCCTCTTCCCCGGACTCAGCAACTGCCACAGGATCCTTAGGAGCTTCAGCCACTAACGTTTGGCTCTGTAATCTCCTGTCAAGTTCGAGGTAACGGTCTTCTTGAACGCTCTTTGAACGCTGGATTTCGTAACTGAGTTGTTCTACCAGGCCTCGAAGCATCATCACTTCTTGCTGCAAAATTTGCATTTTATAAGGCAAATCCATTGGCGATTCACCCGAGCTGTCGCTAACAATCTCTACGGGTTGGGTTTCCTGCAGCGCATTGCTTTGCAATTCGGCAGGGGGTTGAACCGAGGTTAAGTCTTGATCTTGGTCAAAGCGATCGCTGAGCATTGTTGATCTAGATTCTACGACCACAGGTGCCTGTGAAGCGCCATGGGCAGGGATCCCTGAAATGCAGAGAATAACCAGTACAAAGAAGATCGCGTCACGACGCATTTTTAAAACGAACATGTAACCGTCACCTTGCAGGCGCACTGGGCTGTTGAAGCGGCGCGGAAACAGCGGGCCGCTGGAGACTGACAGCCCCTAAGATCATCGATCTCAGGGGCACACTAATCATCGATAGACGATTTCGACCCGTCGATTTTTTTCCCATGACATTTGGTCATGGCCACTCATGGCGGGTTTTTCCTCACCATAGCTGACGACTTCGATTTGGCTTCTCGATGCACCCTGCGACAGCAGATAAGATTGCACGGCATTGGCTCGACGCTCACCCAGCGCCAAATTGTATTCCCGCGTGCCTCGCTCGTCAGCATGCCCTTCTAGGCGAACGGTAAGACGAGAGTTCGCAGCCAGCACCATCGCGTGCTGATCAAGTTCTGCGTGACCATCGCGCCTGACAATTGCTTGATCGAAATCGAAATAAAAGACACCGGCCAGGGTTCTGGAGCCCGCTGAGCCATCCATCGCGTCCAATGGAATGATGACCCGACCACCGCTAACCATGGGCTTAATCGGCTCAACTTCAACCACGACCTCTTGAACGGCTTCTGTGACTACCGGTGCCTCGACTTGAGGCTCAGCGACTTCGCTGTTGCTCGCGCATCCAGCCAAGACCAACAGCAAGACGGGTACGATTAGGCCCATATAAGTTTTTATCATTGACATGCGATGCTCCTCTGTTCAACACTATATTTAACACTATATTTAACACTATATTTAACACTATATTTAACACGATCGATTTTCGGATCCTGTGCTCGCCAAGACACGAATCTCCTCCGCATTTTCACCCGGCCTTCGACTGTAACGCCTCTCCACAAGATAATCTAACCCGAAGTCTAGTCTTTAACAAACCTCGAAGGTGTGAAAAGCGGCTGATTAATCTTGCGAATTGTCCTAGTTTACTCTAAATCCGGGGATAATTTTAAATCTTCTTCAAGAGGTGTAAAGCTTTTCTTCTTTCTCGGGGACCAAGCTGGCTCCCGCACGTCGCCTTCAGTTGCCGGTAAATTAAAGCGAACACCGCCATCGATCGAGACTCCCGCCAATATACCCCGCCCTCCGACTTGGGTAGCGTAGATCAAAGAACTGTCATTCGGCGCGATACTGGGAGACTCATCAAGGGCGGTTTCCGTTAAAACTCTAAGAAAGCCTCTCTCAAGATCTAAATAACTGATATGAAAAATCCCCTTGCGGCGATGAACCATGATCAAGCCTTGGCCATTATTGGCCAGCACCGCCCGGGCATTGTAATCCCCTTCAAAGGTCAATCGCTCCACCTCCAAGTCATCCAACCTCATCGAGTAAATTTGTGGTTGGCCACCTCGGTTTGATGTGAATATGACCGATTTTCCGTCGGCACTCCAAGACGGTTCGGTGTCTATGCCATAATGACGGGTCACTCGACGCAGTCTCCGAGGGGTTTCATCGAGGCTCAGAATATAGATCTCCGGGTTCCCGTCTTTTGACAGCACCATTGCCAGTTTTTTTCCGTCTGGGGAGAACGCCGGCGCCCCATTCAAGCCTCGAAAATCCGTAACCTGCTGCCGAGTTCGGTCCCGAATGTTATGGATATAGATTGCGGGTCGACTGTCTCGTTCGAAGGAAACATAAGCAATGCGATCTCCATCCGGCGCCCAGGTCCCCGATAAATGGGTTCCCGAGACTGCAAAACCGTGCGAACCCGATACCCATCCGCGTCGGCCACGTTTAGCCTAAAGATTCTGCCTGTCGGCGTCTCGGTGACGGTGATGTAAAGGATTTCTGTGGAAAAGGCCCCGGCAATCCCTGTGAGTGCTTCATAAATGGCATCACTGGCGTGGTGCGCCAAATCCCTAAGGTCTAGATCACTCCCGACAACGGTCTGACGCAGGATCACCTCACCTTTAAAAACATCGAACAATTCAAAAGTCATGGCCAGGTCAGGACCGTACTCTCGAAGACTGCCGATGACGACGTATTCCATATCAAGGAGCTGCCAATCGCGAACATAAACGGCAGACGCTTCACTTGGCAGTGAGAGCATCTGGCTTACGGGAAGCGTTTCAAATCGCCCACTGAGCCTCAAATCCGCCGTCACAATCTCATGAACCTCTTCAGGCAGCGCGCCCCTTCCCCGCCAATCAAACGGGACAACGGCGATTTTCACCGCATTATCGGCGCCCTGGGTCACTTCGATTTGAAGCTCCGAATGGGCAGGCATCACTGCCAGCATCGAACCAATGATCAACAAAGCTTTCAGAATCACAATCTTAAATCCTCCGGACGAAACAAGACCGTAAACGATCTGAAGTGTTGTTCAAACAAGCGGGTGTCGGTGGGCACCTCAAAGCGCTCGGCACGCCGCACTGCCAAAAGCGCCGAACGATCAAAAGCATCATTACGACTCCCCGTCGCTACGACCACATCGACCACCTCTCCAGTGGGGACTAACCGCACTCGTAATATCGCCTGCATGCCGTTTCTTGCGCTCGGCGGCCTTGACCACTTGTTAATAATATCGCGCTGAATCTGTCCGATATAAGCCATGATTTTCTCATCGTTGGTCACCGCTTCTCGACCAATTTCATCTGTGACAGCCTCCTCCAGAGAGGCCAAACGATCAGCCAGTTCGGCCGCGGCGACTTCTTTTTCTCGCTGCTCTGCGTCAAGACGTTTCTGCGCGTTCACTTTTTCCGAGTCGGCCGCACTGTCGCGATCCTTGATCTGGGGCGCAGTGTTAACGGGCGCTTTAGTCTGGGGGGCGTCTGCGGCCTGCTTGGGCTGAGGTGTCTTTTTTGATGCACTCGGGAGCGGGGTCTTCGGTGATTTAGGCTCGACCTTCTGAGCAGCATCGACCTCAGGTGCGCTTTTCTTCACCAGCGACGCCGACACAAAGAGCAATTCAGGTCGAACCTGGCTGGAGGCCTCTTCCGGCCAATCAATCAAAAATAAACTCAAAATTAAACCATGAAACCCTAGCGCCAGGGCTGTCGGTAACATCAGAGATTTCATGGGCTGTTTACGCCTGTCACGAACGAGCGGGCTGAGTCACTAAACCGACATCACCGATGCCAATCTTTTGAAGCAGATCCATCAGCTCTATGACCCTGCCATAGGCAATGTCCGCATCGCCTTCCACGAGCACTTGAAGGTTTGAGTTGGCCGCCTTAATTTTTGAAACTTGCTCGGCCAACAACGAAAGCGCAACTGCCGTTTCTTCACCTCCGAGGTTCAAGAAATATTGTCCCTCCCGGTTAATGCTGACCACAAGGACTTGCTGCAGCTCATCGATTGCAATCGCCTCACTATTTGCTGCGGGTAAATCAACCCGAATGCCCTGGGTCATCAGCGGTGCTGTCACCATAAAAATAACCAGTAAGACCAACATAACATCAATGTAAGGCACCACATTGATGTCTGACATCGGACGACGACGAGCCGCTTTAGCCATAATTTATCCTCCGTAACGCACGCCTATTGCTTTGACAGGTCGGGTTGTTCATCCGTTAAGACTCTGTGATTGAGCGATTTAGGATCGCACCAAACTCGTCCGAAAAAGTTTCAAAACGATTCATAATAACCTCAACCTGCGCTGAATACCGGTTGTAGGCGATGACCGCGGGTATCGCCGCAAACAATCCAATCGCGGTCGCAATGAGAGCCTCTGATATACCCGGCGCAACCACTGACAGACTCGCCTGATTGGACATTGCCAGACCCCGAAAAGAGTTCATGATTCCCCAAACCGTACCAAAGAGACCAATATAAGGACTCGTTGAACCTACGGTTGCTAAAAAAGGCAATGCGGCCTCAAGCCGCTCTTCTTCGCGAGCCAAGGCAACCCGCATCGATCGCTGCACATTTTGCATGATACGCTCAGCTTGATTGCCATATTGCTGGCGCGATCGAGTGAATTCCTTAAAACCAGCTTGGAAGATGTGCTCAACACCGATGACCTCCGCTTCTGAACTTTCGATATCAACAAAGATAGAGCGTAAGTCTTGGCCCGACCAGAACTCATCTTCAAAGTTTGCGGCGGAACGACGAACACTCTGCAGCAAAAAAGCGCGTTGAAAGATCAGCACCCATGAGACCAGTGAGGCCAAAATAAGGATCGCCATCACCAACTGCACGACCACCGAGGCGTTTAAAACCAGTTCCAAGATTGAGATGGGTTCGCTCATCACTTGATATCCTTAAATGTCCACTAAACGCCTAGAGGATCCAGGCTCATACTGGCTAAACGCCCCGCCGCCAGGGTAACTTTCAAAACTATTGATCCGCCTTCGAGTCACTGTCACGGTGCGCCGAATCTCCAGCGTTGACCTCTGACACGGGCTTCATCCCAAAATGCTGGTAGGCACGGTCTGTCGCCACTCGACCCCGAGGTGTCCGCATCATGAAGCCCTGCTGAATCAAATAAGGCTCATAAACATCCTCGATGGTATCGCGCTCCTCACCCACCGCCGCCGCCAGAGAATCAATGCCGACTGGGCCTCCAGAAAATTTATCGATCATTGCCATCAAAAGCCTACGGTCCATCGCATCGAACCCGGAAGCATCAACTTTGAGCAGATTAAGGGCTGCATCGGCGCTGTCTCTCCGAATGACTCCGTCGCCCCGAACTTCGGCGAAATCTCGAACACGACGCAGCAGCCGATTCGCAATTCTAGGCGTGCCTCTTGAGCGCAATGCAATTTCTGCGGCACCGTCATGATCACAGGGCACATTAAGCAGACTGGCCGACCGCTCCAAGATATGGGTCAAATCGGCGACCTGATAAAACTCTAAGCGCTGAACAATGCCGAAGCGATCCCTCAGCGGAGAAGTCAAAAGGCCGGTTCGGGTCGTTGCCCCCACGAGCGTAAAAGGGGGTAAGTCGAGTTTTATCGAGCGCGCAGCTGGGCCCTCCCCGATCGTTAAGTCAATTTGAAAATCTTCCATCGCTGGATAAAGCACTTCCTCAACTGCTGGACTAAGACGATGGATTTCATCGATAAAGAGGACATCCCCAGCTTCTAGATTGGTCAGTGCCGCGACCAGATCGCCTTTTTTCTCGATGACGGGCCCCGATGTTGACTTAATGGCCACACCCATTTCCACGGCGATAATATTGGCCAGTGTCGTCTTTCCTAAACCTGGAGGACCGAAAATTAACGTGTGGTCCAAGGATTCCTGACGCTGTTTGGCCGCATCGATAAACAGCGACATCTGCTCGCTGACGGCGGGTTGGCCCACGTAGTCTTTGAGCGATTTCGGACGAATCGCCCAATCTTGTTGGGGTTCCTGCGCCCCAGCCTCGGGCGCGATTAAGCGATCTGTCTCAATCATAACTGAAGCTTCATCCCATTAATTTTAGAGCCTGTCGAATCAAACCCTCGACATTATCCGCGGGATCAGCAATTTGCGCCAATACACGGGACACATCCTGCGCTCGATAGCCCAGACCCACCAAAGCTGTCTCAGCATCATCCAAAGCGCCATGACGACTCACAGCGGCAGGCGATTCAGCCGAGGCAGGGAGCCAGTCGTCAACTTTATCCCGCATCTCCATGATTAAACGCTCAGCCATGACCCGGCCAACCCCTGGAATGCCGTTGAGGGTTTTCACGTCATTCGCTTTGATCAGCTTTACAAACCCCCCGGGGTCTAATGCAGAGAGGATCGAGAGGGCGAGCCTCGGCCCAACTTTATTGACTTTTATCAGGGCTCGAAACAGGTCCCGGCCCTCACGCTCTAGAAAACCAAATAACGTGTGCGCATCGTCCCTGACCACAAAGTGCGTATACAGCCGGACAACTCCCGTTTCTTGCAGCAACGCTGCAGCGGTCGCGAGAGGCACTTCGACTTCATAGGCAAGCCCAGCGACATCCAAAACCAATTGCTGATCAGAGCGGTCGACAATGACTCCGCTAATTTGTGAAATCACCGCTCAGACTCCACGATCCTGCCTCTCCGGAATGTCCCTGAAGCACTACCGAGTCGAGCTAAATTGCCCCCAGTTTGAATGTGGCACAGTGCAATGGCTAACGCATCTGCAGCATCCTCCTGAGGAGGGCCGCTAAGACGCAAAAGGACCTGAACCATATGTTGGACCTGGTCTTTTTTTGCAGCGCCGTGACCAACAACGGCTTGTTTCACTTTTTTTGCTTCATATTCGTAAAGGGGGGTTTTGCTGCGAGATGCAGCCAGCAGCGCGACGCCTCGGGCTTGCCCTAATTTTAGAGCTGACTCAGCGCTTCGCGCCATAAATATGCGCTCGATCGCGATTTCATCAGGCTGATGCTCGGCAATCAAAGCTTTAATTCCCGAATAAATCTCATTGAGTCGAAACTCAGCAGACTCAGCGAGAGTGGCTCGGACACAGCCGCTGGTAATGTAGGCACTTTTTTGCCCACCGGTATGCCGAACCAGACCAAATCCGGTGACACGACTTCCAGGATCAATACCCAAAACCACCGTCATAGGGGCTCCTCTATTACCTGCTGTAGTCTAGCATAGGGCGCATCTTGAGAGGATAATGCGACCCTCAAGGCTTGAGGTAAATAAAAGCTCGTCCAGCTTCGGAAGCGGTTTCTTGAGTGATCTAATTCTGGGTTGTCACAATCTCTTCACTGGAAATTTCAAAGGCACGTACAACCGCTTACCCGCCCGTCAGAGCCCATGCCGCACTAACTGCCTTGATGATAGAACGCGATAAGCTCTACCAAAAGTCGGACCCTTCGGCCGAGGAAACCTTGGCTATCCCGCCGGGAAATTAGCATTTGTATAGAGGTTGGTCACGTCATCAAGGTCCTCAAGCATATCAAGTAGGCGCAGCACCTTTTCTGCTTGGTCTGCATCAAGGTCCGTATAAGTTTGTGGAATCATTCCAATCTCCGCAGACTCCGGCTCGAAACCTGCGCCATTGAGGGCGTCTTGGACAGCGCGAAAATCCTCTGGAGCCGTGGTGATTTCAATCGCACCTTCCTCCGACACATCAACGTCTTCAGCGCCCGCATCGATGGAAGCCTCGATGACCTCATCCTCCTGTAGGCCAGGGGCAAAAACGATTTGACCTTTTTTATCAAACAAGTAAGCGACTGATCCATCGGTACCCAAATTTCCCCCGGATTTGCTGAAAGCATGGCGGACTTCCGCAACCGTACGATTCTTGTTATCGGTCATCGTTTCAACCAAGACCGCGACTCCCCCCGGACCATAGCCCTCGTAGGTTAACGCGACAAGCTCAGCACCATCCTGCCCCCCAGCGCCACGAGCGATTGCGCGCTCCATGGTATCTTTGGGCATTTGCGCCGCTTTGGCTTTATCAACAAGGTTTCTAAGTCCCGGATTGTCCTCAATAGCACCTCCGCCATCCCGCGCGGCCACCGTCAGTTCCCGAATAATTTTAGTGAACACCTTCGCGCGCTTAGCGTCCTGCCCTGCCTTGCGATGTTTGATATTGCTCCATTTGCTGTGGCCCGCCATGACTACCTCAATGGGTTAAAGGTTTGTTTTAATTCCGAGTTCTCGCAACTGTTTCGAAGCCACTCCGCTGGGTGCTTCAGTCAATAAGCAGGTCGCGGTCTGGGTTTTGGGGAACGCAATCACATCCCTAATGGCCTTTGTTCCAGATAGCAGCATGACCAGTCGATCGAGACCAAAAGCAATGCCACCATGAGGCGGAGCGCCCAATTCCAACGCTTCGAGTAAAAATCCAAACTTTTCCTGGGCTTCGTCTTCAGACAATTTGAGCACCTCGAAGATGCCGCGTTGCATCAAAGGATCATGCACACGAATCGAGCCCCCTCCGACCTCATAGCCATTGATCACCATGTCATAGGCTCGAGAACCCGAGGCGCCAGGGTCTTTAATCAATTCATCAGAGCTGGCTGTGGGCTGCGTGAAGGGATGATGCACAGCAGTCCAGCCGCCTTGATCAGTTGACTCAAACATCGGGAAGTCGATAACCCAACAAGGTGCCCAATCGCTCTCATAAAGATCCAGGTCCTCTGCCAGCTTTGCCCTCAAGGCGCCGAGCGCGTCGCTGACAACCGACGCTTTATCTGCCCCAAAAAACACCAAGTCACCCGCCTCAGCATTAACGCGATCGAGGACCTGCTCGATCACCGCCTCTGGCAAAAACTTCAGAATCGGGGACTGGAGACCCGCAGAGCCCGTGGTTCGGTCGTTCACCTTAATGTACGCCAATCCTTTCGCGCCGTAGATCCCAACGAAGTTGGTCAGATCGTCAATATTCTTGCGACTGAGGCGATCCCCGCCTTGGGGCAATTTCAACGCCGTCACTCGACAAGTTGGGTCCTGGGCTGGGCCACTGAAAACTTTAAATTCCACCTCGGCCATTAAATCGTGGATATCCACCAATTCGAGACCGAAACGCAAATCAGGTCGGTCTGTGCCGTATCGCTGCATTGCGTCGGCGTAGGTCAGAACAGGAAACTCCGAAAAGTTGACATCGATCAACTTCGTAAATAATCCCGAAACCATGCCTTCCGCAAGGTCCATGATTTCCTTTTCCGTCACAAATGCTGCTTCGATATCAATCTGCGTAAATTCAGGCTGTCGGTCCGCCCGAAGATCCTCATCACGAAAACACCGCGCGATTTGGTAGTAGCGATCGAATCCAGAAACCATCAGCAATTGTTTAAAAATCTGAGGTGACTGAGGCAAAGCGTAGAAATTTCCCGGATGTACCCTCGATGGCACCAGATAATCCCGGGCGCCCTCAGGTGTTGCCTTAGTGAGTATGGGCGTCTCTAAATCAACGAATTTCTGGTCGTATAAATAACTTCTGACAAAGTGCGAAGCCTCGGACCGCATTCGCATCCTTCGCTGCATATCAGGCCGACGGAGATCGATGTATCGATATCGCAAACGAACATCCTCTCCTGCCTCTGAGTATTCGTCTAACTGAAAGGGTGGCGTTCGAGAAGCATTTAAAATCGTTAGTGTATGGCCCAAAACCTCAACTTCTCCGGTGTCCATTTTGGGATTCACTGCCGCCGGATCACGTGCCCTGACTCGGCCTTCAACCGCGACGACATACTCGTTCCTCACTTGATCCGCTAATGCAAAGCTCTCTACCGTATCAGGATCAAAAACCACTTGAACTATCCCTCTGTGGTCGCGCACATCGAGAAAGATCACCCCACCATGGTCTCGCCGACGATGCACCCAGCCGCACAATTGCACCGAGGCCTCAATTTGCTCGGCCCGAATATCGCCGCACTGGTGACTTCTCATAATCTTTTCCTCATGCATTCCCAATTCGTTCACCCGCTTTGACATTCACGTCTGTGGCAGCGAGAAACTACGAACTACTCGATGATGAACCGCTGGATGAGCTACCCGACCCGCCGGCGTTGGTTGATGTACTCGACCCGCTGGAGGTTGAGGATGACTCGCTCGTGCTGCTAGAGGAAGTGTCACTGCCCCCGGAAACATTTTTTTTCTGACCTGTCTTAAAATCAGTCTCGTACCAGCCGCCCCCTTTCAAGCGAAAGGCGGCCGCGGAGATTAATTTCTTTAACCCGGGCTGGCCACATGCAGGACAGTCCACCAAGGGGCTATCTGAAAGCTTCTGAATTTTCTCCAGCTTGTGTTGACACTGACGACATTCGTATTCGTAAATGGGCATGCCAAATCTCCATGCTAATTCTCGGGAACGTCCGAGGCCGCGAATTATACCCAATCACGACCTCAGGCAACACTCCAGCGCATTTGAACTATAAAAATAGGCCCATTGGCCCATCGAGCCGTTTAAAACACTTGCTCCATAGAGGGTGATCCGCTATAAAGCCCTCATGGTGGGTCAAGGGGTCAGATGTTGATTTTTTGGTTCACCGTACTTGGGACATGACCTGTCATGATCCGAACGCAAACTTTTTAAAATAAGGATGGTTTTCATGGCAGCAAAAAAAGCGCCCGCAATTAAAACTAAGTACACTAAAAGTGCAATCGTTGATTCTCTCGCAGGAAGCACAGACCTTTCGAAAAAACAGGTCAACGCCGTACTTGATGAGCTGACAAGCCTGATCGAGCGTCATATCAGAAAAGGCGCTGTAGGCGAATTCACATTGCCAGGCATGATGAAGATTAAAACCGTCAAGAAGCCTGCTCGAAGGGCAAAGAAAGGCGTACCCAATCCCTTTAAGCCAGGCGAGACAATGGACGTTGCTGCAAAGCCAGCCAGTACTGCAGTCAAAATCTTGCCTTTAAAGGGTATGAAAGACTTCGCGTAATTGGTCCACGCAGTCGAAAAAGGCCGCTCTGCGGCCTTTTTTTGGACCGCAGTCGACCGCAAAGCGGTAGATGCGGTTTTTTCAGACCTCACACCAGCCCATCCCAAGCCCAGCCTACCTGCGCGGGCGCGAAACGCTACAAACGAAGAATAAACTTCAGACTTCGTAAGATCTGACATAAACTGCTTTGTCAGTTTGCTTTACCACCCTCGAAGCCGCCGCCAAGGGTGGACTCTATCCAAAGCGGCCCCGACTCAAACACTCGGCTCAACCAAAGGACTATTGTGCGACCACTATGAAAGCCTCTCAATTTACAATCTCGACGCTCAAGGAAAAACCATCAGATGCTGAGATCGCCTCTCATCAACTTCTCGTACAGGGCGGGTTCATCAAAAAACTCGCGTCTGGGATTTATTCTTGGATGCCTCTTGGTCTGAGAGTACTCCGAAAAATCGAACAGATCGTTCGGGAAGAAATGGATCGTTCAGGAGCCCAAGAACTCCTCATGCCAGTCACACAACCCAGCGAACTCTGGAAAGAGTCCGGGCGATGGCAGATGTATGACGAAGGGCTGTTGCTCAAGTTCAAAGACCGGCACGACCGTGACTTCTGTTTTGGTCCAACCCATGAGGAGGTCATCACTGATATTGCGCGCAACGAGCTACGCAGCCACAAACAACTGCCCGTGAATTACTACCAAATTCAAACCAAATTTCGAGACGAAACCCGTCCAAGGTTTGGCGTTCTCCGAGCTCGCGAGTTCATTATGAAAGATGCCTATTCTTTCCACGCCGATCTTGAATCGTTGCAAAGCACTTTTGATCAAATGTATACCACCTATCAACGCATTCTCACTCGAATGCGCCTGGACTTCCGGGCTGTCGAGGCCGATAGCGGCAGCATTGGGGGCTCAGCCTCGACCGAATTTCATGTCCTTGCAGAAAGCGGAGAAGACCTCATCGCCTTCAGCTCTGATGGTGAATATGCCGCAAATATTGAACTCGCCGAAGCCATCACGCCAGCACGCGAAGACGAGCCCGAGAAGCCCATCGAAAGCATCGATACGCCCAACCAGAAAACCATACAATCCGTCGTCGACCATCTCAGCGTTGACATCAAAAAAACGGTCAAGACCTTGGTGGTGAAAGGCCACCAGACCCCCATTGTCGTGTTGGTACTACGCGGTGATCACACCCTAAACGCCCTCAAAGCAGAAAAACTTGAGGCTGTTGCCAGCCCTTTGACCTTTGCCGACGAATCGGAAATCAAGGCCGTTATTGGCTGCGGCCCTGGATCAATCGGCCCTGTAGGACTGAACTGTCCCGTGATTGTCGATCGAGCAGCCAGTGTTGTCTCGAATTTTGTTTGCGGCGCGAATCAAGACGGCGTTCACTGGATTAACGCCAATTGGGGACGTGACGTCATTGAGTCTCCCATTGCCGATCTTAGAAACATTAAATCTGGAGATCCCGCGCCGACAGGGGCAGGTTTTATTGAGATCAAGCGAGGCATCGAGGTGGGCCACATATTCCAGCTGGGCAATAAATACAGCGCTTCGATGAAAGCCTCTGTGCTGGATGCTGAGGGTAAAGCACTGACCATGGTAATGGGATGCTATGGCATCGGCGTTTCTCGATTAGTCGGCGCTGCAATCGAACAAAATAATGACGAACGCGGGATCATTTGGCCTGACACCATCGCACCCTTTCAGGTGATCCTAATCCCCATCAATGCGCACAAGTCCCCCGCCGTTCAAGAGGCGGCGGAGCAGCTCTACAAAGGGCTGAACGACGACGGATTTGAGGTCCTAATCGACGATCGACACCAAATGCGGCCCGGCGCTAAATTCGCCGATGCCGAGCTTATCGGTATTCCCCACCGAATTGTCATTGGGGACCGGGCCTTAGCCAACACCGAGGTCGAGTACACCTGTCGATCGAGCGGCGAGACAACCCTATGGCCCATCAGTCAAGTTCCAGAGCTACTACGATCTGCCCTCGACCTATAGTGGGCCGCAGGACTAATTCAAATCAATTGCGGCAAGAATAGACGCTTCAGTTTGTGGACCTACTAACGTTCTAGAGACCGCTCCTGAGGGATCAATGATGACCGTGGTGGGTAGCACCTCCGGCAACCCGTAGCCAAAACGGGGGGCAGGATCATTGGCCAAAACAGGGAAGTCGATTTTCATTTTAAGGATCGCTGAGCGCTTAGCCTCGATCTCAACCGGCGCATCAAAATCTACACCGAGTACTTTTATTGGGTATTCGGAGTTGTGGTGCATCTCATTGAGCTCGGGAATCTCCGTAATACACGGACCGCACCAAGTCGCCCAGTAGTTTATCACCAACCACTGCCCTTCTAGGTCCGACGGCACAAGCCCGGGACCATCAACAACGTCAAAAACCGGTTGCTCGCAGGCTGCGACCCAGAGCAAAAGACTCCATAAAAAAACCTGCTTCACAATCACTACTCCCCAGTCTGCCCTTGTGCCGGACACATCCAAGTCCACTGACAGAATCTTAAACAATGAATTCAGAAAATCCTTCGGCGTTACAACCTATGATGTCCGCGCTGTTTGACCAGCGAAACAAACCGAACTGCACCAGACCAGACCCAACAATACGCACTTCAAACTTTAAGCTGCTCTTCTCCACGCCCTAACATCGCGACCCACTCCCCGCCAGCCAATATAATAAACCAAGACAGATATACCCAGAGCAGAAGACCCGGGAGCACCGCAAAAGCACCATAAATCACCTCAAGATCAGAATACTGCATCAACAGTGAAAACAGCCAGCGTGCCAATTCGAACACAAGACCTACCGATACGCCGCCGAAGCAGGCATGGATGAATGCAACTGGTTTGTTGGGAATCACCGCATAAGCCAGCGTGTACATCATCGAACTGGTCAGCAACGGGAGCACCCAAAAAACAAAGGGTAACTGTGTAAAACTACTCACATAGGGCATCGACAGCAAATAAGTGGTTATCGACAAGCCAGTGACCAACAACAACGGACCTAGAATCAAAAGCGCTATGTAGACCAAAACCCGGCGCAATCCACTCCTCTGCTCTGAAACTTGCCAAATTCGATTAAAAGCATGCTCAATCGTGTTGAGCATGAGCACTGCGGTCACCGCTAGGAGCGCGGCACTGGGCACACTCAGTGCTTGGGCCTGTACCGAGAAGACCCTCAAATAGGATTGAACAGCACCCACACTCTCCGGCACGATGTGCTTAAAGATGAACGCCTCAATTGACTGGCCCGCTAAGACGTCCGCCCCAAATGCTGAAAGGGCCAGATACCCGATGGTCAACCCCGGCACAAGCGCGAGTAAGGTTTGGAAGGTCAAAGCAGCCGCGACCATCTGACAATCGTTGGCGCGTAAGTTTTGATAAAACTGAGCTGTGGCAGTCAACAAACCCTTTAAGTTCACTTTCAAATCCATTTCCCTTTCGGCAAACTGCCGTCCTAGGTCACGCAGAAGTCATCAAACTATGTCTGATACCACGCTCTATCACAATCCGAATTGCTCAAAATCGAGAGCTGCACTGGCCCTTCTTGAACACTCTACGGTTGACTTTAAAACCCGCCTTTACCTCGATGAGCCACTCAGTCAGCAAGAAATAGTACAGCTGGTTTCTCTTCTGGATATTACGCCGGGAGCACTCCTGCGATCGAACGAGTCTGTCGTTAGAGACCAACACATCGATATCGAGTGCCTGGCTAGCGATGCGCTCATTGCTTTAATGGCAGCGCATCCTATATTGATCGAGCGGCCGATTTTAACCCATGGGGGTCGTGCTACCATCGGAAGGCCCATAGAGAATATTCACGTGTTGCTAGGCATCGCCCCAAGCACCTAGCACGCCTCCTCTCTAAGTCGAGTGAGAACTGCCGAGCACCAGTTCATGTTTTGTAAGGTGCGGAAGGATTTAGTGAATGATTTTTGGCTGCGGGTCTGCGGTTTCGGGCCTGGCATCTTCACGCTCATCTTTGAAGACCTCTTCTTCCTCTGAGGCATTCTTCTGATGCCGGACTTCATAGCGACGGGTCACAATTTCGCCAGCGAGTATCTCGGGCAGATGAGTCAAGAACATTTCCATATGATCCGTTTCAAAATGATCTTGCAGCGCCTCAACTGATTCCCATTCTTGGAACAATAACAGTTTGCACGGATTTGTGAGCGCCGCATAAAACTCATAGCTCACGCACCCTGTCTCAAGACGACTGGCTGCTGCCATCTCTTGCATCAGTTTATGCGCACGCGCCTGTTGTTCTTTGAGTATTGGAAATTGACCGTGGACAATAATCATAACAATCCCTAAAACCTCGGGTGATAGTTTAACACTCTGCTGGCCATCGCGCTCAGATTATGGCTCAGGGTCTTCTCGATGAACCGCGAATGGCGACCAGGCTTGAGCAATAGGCATCATCTCGAGCTGGTTGACATTCACATGCGCGGGCCGCTTAGCGACCCAATAGATCGTTTCTGCCACGTCCTCTGCCGACAGAGGCACCATTCCTGCGTAGACCGCGGCAGCTTTTTCTTCATCGCCACCAAAACGTACCTCTGAAAATTCTGTCTCGCACATGCCAGGATCGATGGTTGTCACTCGAACGCCTTTCCCCAAAAGATCTGCCCGAAGATTGCGACTAAACTGCTGAACAAAAGCCTTGGTGCCGCCATAAACATTTCCACCGGGGTAAGGCCAGTTTCCTGCAACCGACCCAAGGTTAATAATGTGTCCCGCTTTCTGAGCGACCATGGCCGGCAAGACCGCCCGGGTACAGTACATAAGACCTTTGATATTTGTATCCACCATGGTGTCCCAATCCGCTAGGTCAGCTTGATCCGCGGCGCCAAGGCCCAGCGCCAATCCTGCGTTATTGAGCAGAACATCAATGGGCCGGTACGCATCCGGCAGCCGATCAACTAGTCCCGCCAACGCGTCCTGATCTCGCACGTCAAGCACTTCGATATGAACAGGAACTTGCTGCTGCAGCAGCGCTTCAACTTCCGCCAGTCGATCTTTTCGGCGAGCCAGCAAAACCAGCGGATGACCTGCCTCCGCAAACAACGATGCCGCGGCTCGTCCGAAACCAGAGCTTGCTCCTGTGATGATCACACTACCCATTGGATTGCCTCGAAACCTCGCCGATCCCAGCCCGGCGGAGCACCTCGGTGACTTCCTCTAAAATCAACGGATCATCGATCGTCGGGGGAACTGCCGGGGACAGTCCATCAGCGATTTGACGAATGGTTTTGCGAAGTATTTTTCCAGACCGGGTTTTCGGCAATCGCTCGACTACAACAACCCTCTTAAAATTCGCAAAGGCTCCGATGTCTTGACGAACCTGTTGAACCAGGTCACTGGTTATGCCAGAGACACTGTGGCCGTCACCGTCTTTAAGCACCAGCAAGCCAAGGGGAACTTGACCTTTGTCAGGGTCAAGAATGCCCACAACCGCGCATTCAGCAACACTGGCATGTCCCGCCACAATCTCTTCCATTTCCCCGGTAGACAAGCGATGTCCAGCGACATTGATCACATCATCGGTCCTTCCCATGATGAACAAATAACCCTCATCATCAAAATAACCGCCATCCCCCGTGTGATAAAACCCAGGATAATCCTCGAGATAAGCCGAAACGAGTCGCTGATGATCCCTCCAAACCGTGGGCAGACATCCAGGAGGCAGGGGTAACTTTAAAACCACGGCGCCGGTTTCATAAGGCGCGCAGGGCTTTAACGCTTCATCAACCACCAGAACCTCAAAACCGGCCAACACGACCCCAGCACTGCCTACTTTAATCGGTAAGGCGTCCCCATAACCCTGAGGCACTCCGGTAACGGGCCAACCCGTTTCAGTCTGCCACCAATGATCGATAACAGGCTTTTCAAGGCGCTCGCTCAACCAATGATAGGTCGCGGGGTCCGTACGCTCGCCAGCGACAAAAACTCGCTTCAGGGCACTCAAATCATAGTTACCCAGCAGCAATCCTTCTGGATCCTCTTTACGGATCGCCCTAAAGGCCGTAGGCGCAGTAAAAAAAATGTTGACCCCGTGGGCTTCTATCACGCGCCAAAAAGTTCCAGCGTCCGGTGTTCTGACCGGCTTGCCCTCGAATAAAACGGTGGTACATCCGGAGAGCAACGGCGCATAGACGATATACGAATGCCCCACGACCCATCCAACATCCGAGGCCGCCCAAAAGACATCCCCCGCAACTGCGCCATAAGTC